>Ga0315279_10000391_pt1 | contig 90314 bp, 86 predicted proteins | sample YL17G06_20_MG_FD_203694 | JGI IMG/M metagenome (GOLD analysis project Ga0315279, IMG submission 203694) | Sediment microbial communities from Yellowstone Lake, YNP, Wyoming, USA - YL17G06_20 | ecosystem: Environmental > Aquatic > Freshwater > Lake > Sediment | place: USA: Wyoming | collected...
CTCTTCGGCGTAGTGATCTACGAGAGAATGATCGAAGGGGGAGGCTGGCAATGATCAAGGGCATTATTCGTATGATTGAGCACGATTTCAAGAACTTCTTCCGTTACAAGTGGTGGCTCGTGGGACTAATCAGCATGAACCTGGCGGACCTGTTCATAATGGCTGTGATCTACAATAACATGCTAAGCGCCAACGTAAAGGATCAGATAGGAGGAAGCTACTTCAATTTCTTTGCTCCAGGACTGGCTGTTACTGGTCTGTTTGCCTCTGCCTTCATGATCGGGCGTGAAATAAACATGGAACGCCGGAGAGAAGTGCATCATTACTTGTTGAGCCTGCCTATGACTCGAATGGAACTGGCCATAGGTCGCGTGCTCTCGGGTGGAATGCGGGGCATGATGTACATGTCGCCTTTGTTGCTGACATGCTTTATCTTTCTCGGCTTCCCTACTATCCCGCAGTTCTTCCTGATTTTGGCAGTATTGTTTCTGCTAGCCACGGGCATCTCAGGTTTAAGCATAGCTATCGCTGTGTCAACATCGAGCCTTGAAAAATTCATCACCGCAAGAGGCTTAGTGTATTATACACTGTTCTTCTGCAGTAGCGTCTTCTATCCGCTCTCGCTGATCCAAGACTTGGGAGAAGAAGGCAAATTTCCATCTGTGCTGGTGACCTTGGCAGAAGTGAATCCGTTGAGCAATGCTTCAGACATGATCCGATATTTCCTGCTCGGTTACCCACCATTCTCGTATACGTTGATCCTCAACATCGCCGTCTTCTCCGTTATTTTCACGCTGGCAGCCGCTTTCGCTTACATAAAGATACTTGAGCGCAAATAGCACTTGATGCAACATTGGCGGTTTGTTTCCTTTTTGGGTTAGATTTATGTGTATGAATAACGTATGTTCTTCTCTTCCCCCTCGAAAATCTTGATTCGAAGGTCAACACGATGGACGAAGTGAGAACCATCTTCGAACCGAAGACGACGCTTCTAATAGGTTCAAGTGTTATCCGTGAAAAAGTCGGCATGGCTTCTCCTGAGCTCTTCAGCGACGTCACCTATAACATGAAGAAGCACTTCAAAGGAAAAACCCTGGTTCTGGACGTTCATGGAAAAGCCAAAGACCTGAGCAGACTCAAGACAATCCCCGAGCTCGCGGTTGTGATGCTTCCCCCAGATCAATCTGTTGTTTATGCGGAAAAATGCGCCAGAGTAGGAGTCAAAGCCTTCATCATGATCACTGGAGGATACAAGGACCATCAGCGCCAGCAGTTATTGAAGCTAGGCAAAAAGTATAGCGTGCGGTTTCTCGGGCCGAACACCATCATGGGCGTCATCAACACGGCAAACGGATTAAACACGACGTTTGAAAGAAATACGATGCCTAGGAAAGGGAGCATCGCAGTCATATCACAAAGCGGCGGCGTTGGTTCATGCCTTCTCGACTGGGCATGCTTCTACAATGTTGGTATAAGTAAGTTTGTCTTCGTGGGCGACAAAATTGACGTAGATGATGTTGACTTGTTGCAGTATTTGGGCAACGACAAGGGCACCAAGGTCATCTGCTTGTACATGGAAGGAATAAAGAACGGCAGAGAGTTTATAGAAGAAGCAAGAAAGGTCTCCAAGAAGAAGCCCATATTGGTTCTGAAAGGTGGAATAACACAGGAGTCAGCCAACAGAGCGAAATCTCACACAGCCTCTATGGCTGGGTCGGACGAGGTTTTTGATGCAGCCTTCAAGAAATCAGGTATAATAAGAGTGAAGCATATCGAGGATCTGATGAATGCTGCCATAGCTCTGTCTAAGCAACCACCAATGCATGGAGATAATGTGGCAATCGTGAGCAATGTTGGCGGACCTGCAATACTAGCGGGAGACGCGGTTGAGAGAAACAACCTGAAGCTTGCAACCTTGTCTGAAACGGTCAAGAAGAAGATTGAGATCTCATATCCAGGGGTTGATGCGTCGAATCCTATAGACACTATTGCTGATGCGAGAGCTGAGAGATTCGAAAATATCCTGAACCTTGTTCTCGCTGACAAGAACGTTGACGGCGTTTTGGTCATTAATATGCTCAAGTCGACTTTTTTTGAGCCTGAAGACGCGAAAGTGATTCCGAAAGTGGCCGCTAAGTATCCTGATAAGCCTGTCGTTGATGTGCCTGCAGGAGGAGAGGATTTCGCGCTGGTCTATAAGGTTCTGGGCAATTCAAATATACCGCTGTACAACCTGCCAGACAAAGCAGTCAAAGCCCTCAGAGTCTTGCGCGCCTATGGCAAAATCGCCGCAAAGCATTAACTATATCTTACCAGTCTACAGATTCTGCTTGTGGTTGCCACCTCTCAGAAAGGTGAAACATTGGCTCAGTCTTTGAAACAGTTAGATGAGAGGCTCGAAAAGGAAATCGTGGGCTTCTGCAAGCACATTGCGGGTTCCTCTCAGATCATAGCTGCCTGCATGAGCGACGGCTGTGCTGCAAATCCTGCTAATACCAAGGCGGTAGCAGAGGTTTTGCTCGTGATTCGATTGTTCCCGCCTAGGCTGATGAATTATGTAAAGGTGTCTGAAGACCGAAACATCGTCGTATTGGCTGTTGACCAGTGGATTTTCGAAAGGGACGTGGATCGAGGCTTTTTAGGCGAAGCGTTAGCAGGCAGAATGATTTTTCCCTATGTTGCTCTGATAAGCAGCGACTACCTTCATTCACATGAAATCACACTGAAAAAGCGCCTGATCCTTGAGATGCTAGAAAATCTTATATTGGATTTTCCTGAGCTTTCCAACCAATTCCTGATGAAACCTGCGTACTTCATGTATGAAGCCATGCTTAGCAGAATCAGGCTTTTCCCACCCATGGTCTACAATCTTCATACCTACGGCGAGAGCGAGACACAAGTAGACATGAGCAGGGTGCTTCATGGATACTTGGAAGCATTGAAAGGTCTTGAAAAAGAAAAGCTGATCGTCTTGTCAAAGGGGTACGTTCAGATCTCTAGAGACTTCACCGACAAAGCCCGCGGTCAAACAACACGTTTCATGAATCTTCTCAAGAGTGGGCAAAGAACGATGTTCACGTCTTTGCTGAGTCTGTTTCCAAAGACAATGGATCTTCTCTCGCAAGACAGAGCGTTTTCTCTGAAGTCTCCTGTTGTTTTCGAAAGAGATTCAAGGGATGCGCTTCGAGTCGAGGATCCCCAAAAATACTTGTATTTACCCACCGCATCTGGGCTTGTTCCACTGTCAAGCAGGATTGACATTGAGACTTACGCAAGGAAAGCGCTAGGCGCGGATGAGCGGACGAAAGTTGAGATTCATCAGATAGGAGGCATCTTGAATGATGTCTTTTTAGTCAGAGTCCTCGACAAAGAAAAGCTTGAAAGAAAAATTGTCGCAAAGAGGTTCAGAGATTGGTCAAGTTTCAAGTGGTTTCCTCTTACGCTGTGGAGTGTTGGTACAAGATCATTCGCGGTTCGGGGTCGCCCAAGGCTTGAGAAGGAAATCGCCATAAACCAATTCCTGTACTCGAAGGGCTTTGGTGTTCCAAGAATCTTGCATGCTAGCCCAAACGATCGTCTGGTTTTCATGGAGTTCGTCGAGGGCAGAAACATGAGCGAAATAGTCAAGAAAACCTCGGAGGTTAAATCACCGCGGGAGATGAAGAAAGATTTGACGCTCATTGGCAGAGTTGGCAGAACCTTTGCCAAAGTTCATGCCCTCGGAGTGGCGTTGGGCGACACGAAGCCCGAGAACGTTATGATTGGGAAGAACAGCGAGATAATCATTATGGATTTTGAGCAAGCGTCGAAAGGCGGCGACAAAGTGTGGGATGTTGCTGAATTCTTGTACTATGCAGGGCATGATTTGCCGCCTTTGGTTGAAGCTGGAAAGGTAGAACTCATCGCCAAGGCGTTTGTTGGAGGCTATTTGAAGGGCGGCGGAGACGTTAAGACTGTTCAGAGAGCTGGAAACCCGAAGTACACAAAAGTGTTCAGCATATTTACGTTGCCCCACGTAATGCTCGCTATCTCCAATGTTTGCAGAAAGGCTGACAAGCTTGAGGCGTAATCATGGTTAGGAATCAGACGACGCTCACTTTCTACGGTGGAGTAAATGAAATCGGTGGCAACAAGATTCTGTTACAAGACGAAGACACGAAGATACTTTTGGATTTCGGGCAGTCTTTCAATTTCGGCACAGACTATTTTGCCAATCGACTGGCACCTAGGGCGACAAATGGTCTGGGAGACTATTTTGAATTCGGCTTGCTGCCTAAGATCCGTGGACTCTATTCCAGAGAACAGTTGGCATATACTGACCTGAAGTATACGGAGCCAACGATCAACGCGGCGTTCTTGTCTCACGCTCACTTTGACCACGTCACTCACATTGAATTTCTAGACCCTGAAATCCCAGTGTACCTTGGCGCGGGAACGAAGCTATTCTTGGAGTCGATGGAAGAAACCAGCGGTTTTTGTGATTATGGGGAGCACAAGTATTGCACATTTCGTACAGGAGACAAGGTCAAGGTTGATGATATCGTTGTGGAACCGGTCCATGTGGATCATTCAGTTCCAGCCGCGTACGGCTTTATCATTTACACATCCACAGGAACGCTGGTTTACACTGGAGACCTTCGGATGCATGGTTCCAGAAAGGATTTGACGGAAGACTTTCTGAGGAAAGCCAGAAACTGTGAGCCTGATTGGTTGATTTGTGAAGGAACAAGAATGGTTGAGGAGGAAAAACGAAAGAACTACTCTGAGCGGCGAGTTCAGAAGCTGAGTGACGAAGTAGTCTCATCAACAAGAAAGATGGTATTTGCTACGCACTACAGTCGGGATATGGACAGATTCAGAAGCATCTACAGCGTAGCCAAGAGCAATGGCAGAAGAATCGTAGTATCACCAAAGACGGCATATTTACTAAGCAAACTTGTGAAAGACGAACGACTCAATCTTCCCGATCCATTGAAAGACGAGGACATTCTGGTTTACTTCAAGCGCAAGAAATCCGGCAGATTCGATGAAAAAGACTACTATGTTTGGGAACGGCATTTCATGGGCAAGATGGTGACGCATGATTTTGTCCACAAGAATCAGAGCAAGTTGATCATGGATTTGGATTTCTATCAGTTCACAGAGCTGATCGACATTAGACCTGAACGAGGCAGTCATTTTGTCCACAGCATGAGCGAGCCATTCAGCGAAGAAGATATCGAAGATCAGGTGATGCACAATTGGCTGGATCATTTTGGAATGCAGTTCCATCAGCTACATGCATCTGGTCATTTGAATAGAAGCCAGATAGTTGATCTGGTGAAACACGTCGAGCCGAAACAGGTTTTTCCTGTGCACACTGAAAACGCTGGGTTGTTTGCAGAATCGTTGAGAGATCTACAGTGCAAAGTGAGGCTTGCCGAGAAAGGAAGAGTCTACACGATTGGTCAATAACGTTTCTTGCTTGTACGGCTGATCCAATGCATGTTTCTGTGTTTGGGAACTAGAGCTCATGCAGCAAAAGTGCGGCGGTATACGTTATCTATAAAAGCGTAACCGTGCTATTGTAGGCTAAAACAGAAGCTAGGAGATCATGACAGAGGAACCTGAGAGCAAGGAATCGAGTGCGCCTGAGAAACTCTTGATCGATAATCCATCTGATTTTCGATTTCACACAGCCTATCTCACGTATTCTGACGTATTCGACAAGGTGACCAACATTGAAGCAAAGGAACGGCTAAACCAAACTATCACTGCCCTTCAGCAAAATGAGATAGACTGTCAGACTTTCTATGAGAACATAAACCAGTATCGTGGAGCAGAAGGCCAGCAGCTCTCCTATGGCAGGTCTTTCATAAAAACTCAGAAGAAACGCGAATGGCGCAGAAGTTCTCAAAAGCAAGAAAGAATTAGGCGACACAAAAAATAGCTACGGTGTTCTCCAAGATTCAGACATCGTGGCTTCTGACGTTAGCTCATGCTCTCTAAGACATTTATCAATCCGTTTTTCCCAATTCTCAGCTGTTGTTCGCCCCTGAACGTGGAAACATGTGCGCTCTGAAGTTCGATCATGTCTCCAATGGAGACGGATCCTATTTGCTCGTTCCATAAGCAGAGCTTGACGGTTCCAGTGTCGTCGCCTATTACGGCGTTGGCTACGCTGGCATAGTTGCCGAATCTTGTGAATACTTGCGTCGGTGTGGCGATTTCCAGAACTTTAGCTTTCAAGGTGACTTGTCTCATTCCTGTTCGCAGGTCTCCGATGCGTACGGAGTGTGGTCCTTTGTTTCTCTTAGTTAGGTGTCTTTGAAGTGCGTTAGTCTTTGCCAAGTTTCTAAGGGGGCTATTCTGTTCCAGAAGTAGTTTTTCGGACATTGAAAATTGTCCGACGACTTTTGGTCCCGTGGTTATTAAGAATATGATTTTGTCGCTTTGTTTGCTTCGGCAGTTGATCAGAAGGTTTCCACACGTGGATTCCTTGTTTTCGTCTGCTGAGATTAGCGCGTTTACAAGGTTGTCAGGGTCAACTTCATATTTTATTGAAAGAAAAGCGAGGTATTCGTCGATTGACACTTTGCTTCTCACTGTGTTTCTACTCTTTTGTCATGATTATTTCAATTGTCGAAACCATTCTTGATCTGCTTTCGCCTTCACTGGGTGGTATCTCCTCGGTGCCTATGACTATGTCTTTGATCTTCAGGTCTTTTATGAAGCGGTGTCTGGTTACCTCAGCGACGTCAACTGCTGTGACGATTGATCTGCCGCGGGCTTTCAGCGTTATGTTTTTGGCGTCAGATGCCGATAGGCCTGTTATGATCGCTAGAACGTAGCTCATGGTTGGTTTCTTTCCAATGAAAATTGTTCCTGGTTCTCTTGCCATTTTCCATCACTCCTTTTGCTGTTGATTGTAGCGTGTAACGCTGCTGCTTCTCCTTGTCTTTGGGTCACAGAACGTTACTGCCAAAAAGATGTGTGGGCTCTCTTATAAATGCGTTTGAAAGAATAGGGGCAGAGCTTTGAGCAAGTCCTACAATGGGGATACTGGAGAGCTCATCTGCTCCAGTTCCTGTATTGACGTTTTGGTTAAGGCTCTTATGTTCTGGAACTCTGTCATTTCTCCGTAGCCCACGAGCGTGATGGCTGTGCCGTCGAGTCCTACTCTGGCGGTTCGTCCGATCCTGTGGAAATAGACCAATGCGTCCAGTGGGACATCGTAGTTGATTATGTGTGTTACGCCTTGAATGTCGAGTCCTCTTGCGGCGACATCTGTTGCGACGAGCAGTTTCAGTTTTCCGTTTCTGAAAGCGTTGACAACGTAGTCTCTTTGTGGTTGAGTGAAGCCTGCGTGCAATGGCTTTGCGTCGTAGCCTTTTACTCGCAGTCCGTTTGCTAGCATGCTTGTGTCTTCGCGGGTTTTGCAGAATATTATGGCTCTGCCAATGTGGTTTTCGCTCAGTATATTGGTTAGAGTCTCAAATTTGTTGGCCGGGTTTACGACGATGTAGTACTGGTTTATCTGGGTGAGGGCGATTTCGTCTTTGCTTACGAGTATTTTTTGTGGATTGTGCATGTATTTGTTGCACAAGTTCATTACTGTCTGGTCAATTGTGGCGGAAAACAGGCTTGTTTGTCTGTCTCTTGGAACCTTTGATAGTATGTATTCGACGTCTTCTACGAATCCCATGTCGAGCATTCTGTCGGCTTCGTCGAGAACGACGATCTTCACTGAGGCCAGATTGAGTGTTCTTCGTTCTAGATGGTCTATTATTCGGCCTGGCGTGCCAACGACGATTTGGACGCCTCTTTCCAGCTCGTATATCTGCCTGTTGATTGATTCGCCGCCATATACTGGCAATACCCTGAATCTTGCGTATTTGCCGAGTTGGCTTATGTGCTGCGCAACCTGTACTGCAAGTTCGCGTGTGGGCACCAAGACTAGGCCTTGGACCCTGTTGATTCTGAGGTCTAGGCGTTGGATCATGGGAATGCCGAAAGCGGCGGTCTTGCCTGTGCCAGTTTGCGCTTGTCCTATAACGTCTTTGCCTTCAAGCAGGGGCATTATTGCTTGAGCCTGAATTGGAAAAAGGTTGCCGAATCCAAGCTCTTCTATGCCTTTCATAATTTCTCCGCTTAAAGGCAAATCCTTGAACTGTTGAATCTCCATATTCCTTGTTTCTCCTGTCACAAGTGTTTTGCATGTACTTTTCAAAAGCCTTCGAAAGCTTCCGTGTTACAGCATGAATCAGTGTGACACGATTCAAGCAGCAACCCTTATATAAAAGGCTTGTTGCGGACCAGACCGCTTACAACCAATGCAAGCAAAGCAAATGAAAGAGTAATCGACAAAAAAACCAACTTGCAGCTAAGAAATGACCCAACGAAAGTGCGTGTCAGCGATTTCTGGTTTCGTTAAGGGTTTCGTCGATGTTTGGGGTGACATTGGCGTGACATTTCTATAAAGGAATTTGAAAAGCTAGAGGTTGAAGGCTTGTTGGAAAGAAGAGATTCAGATGCACACATCTCAAGTTGAGGCACCTATTATACACATGTTGAACTCGCGTATGCTAGAACATGTGTGGAAAAAACTATTAACCAATCTATCTTACTAATGAACATTGGTGTGCGAATGTCCACTGTAACTGAAGTGAGAGAATTCAGACCTCCAAGCTGCAGAGTAGATAAAGGTTTGATTAATTCAATTGGAGCCGTTCTTGAATCAGACAACGTCTGTAGAAAAGAACAGATTCTTTATGCGCTGGAATCTAGCTCAAGAAAAATCACAAGTCTGAATAGCGGACAGTTTACTGATGCAACTTGGCCTCACGAGATTCGGAATATTAGGATTGATGTAGGAGAAGCCTATCCACGTCCAGTTAGCATCATGATAGATTTCCGATATGCTGCACTAAGCAAAGTTGTAGTTATGAGTGAGGAGCGCGCGCGCTAAAATCTACGCAGCGGCGCAGAGGTTCTTAGGCTAGTTTTCCGAGAAACTGTGGGAGGGGGCGCGCACGTTGGATTCTTTCAGCTGTGACGCCGTCGAATTCCGCGGTTTTCTCTTCGCCTGTCCTCACGTTTTTGTAAAGGATTCTAAACCTTGGAGTGTAAATTACGGCTCGCTCGCTGACTTCGAACAACTCGTTGACAAGTCTGTTTATGTCCTTTGGGCGCTTGAGTATTCTGGACCTGATGGCATCTAAATCTGCGTCTGGAGCGATTTCCTTTACTCCGAATGTTGCCAGGATTTTCTTTGGATTTCTCTCGGAAGGAGCGGATGGGAGTCGTCCAAGTGTGACCTCGTGTCCAGATCGGTCAAGGATAAGAGATGCCTTAGCCTCGTTCATAAGCCGCTCTTCTCCTTCAAGTTTGATGATATTGGTGTCCTTCGCATAGGAGTCCAGCGGTTTGTTGGGTTCAAACTTGTGGCTTAGAAGAATTACTTCCAGCACCTTCTTGTCAACTCTGATTGAATAGGTGCACTTGCGATAGTAGTCGATGAAGTATTTTCCGCTTATCAACATGTAAGGTTCATAGTATTTGTCGATAGAAATGAGCCGAATCTCTTCTGGCCTGGGCCTCATGAAGCCGAACCGGGTGAACAGCTGCTCCTTAAGTTTCTCCCCGGCCACTTTTATCACGGTTGGATCAATACGAGTTTCGTAAACAATGGTCTTTCTTTCAACTACTCTTTCGCTGGAGGGTGTGGTTCCAGTTGATACAACTATCTTTTCGTCAGATACTGCTTCAGTCAACCCTAGACCCTCAACAGTTTCTGTGTGCTGAACGTAATATGGATTATGAACTAAGAAGATGAATCACTCGTAAGCTCATTCGAGGAGCGTTCCAAGAAGAGGCAATATGAGACACGATCCATTTGCTGGAAAATAGAGGTTGGCGCGCGCTCACACGAACAGTCCACGCAGATCTTTTTCCTAGAAACGTTTAAGTTGCATTTTCGCATAACATATCATGATGGTTTCATGATAGGGGCAGTGTTTCTTTCTAGCGTATGGTTTGATTATGCTCTTCAAGGTGCAAATGCTATTATCTGGTTCAGCGTGATTCTCACCGCCATTGGCATCTTGTTCACTCCAAGAAGACTGCTATTCAAGCTCGCTCTGGTTTCATGTGACATTGCCGTTGCAGTATTTGCTGGTCTCCTTTCGAACGTCATAATCAGCGGAGGAGGCTACGGATATTTCATCGGAGGCGCTTTCGGGATAATGCTGGGAATTCCTCCAGCTGTCCTGCTGCTCTCGGCCTTTTATGTCCTTTTCAGCAATACAAGCGGCGTTCAATGGTCGTCAGTAAAGGGATACATACTAGGAGGAATCCTGTTGTGGAACATATCCCTCTACTTCGTGACATACTTGTCTAAACCGTCACTGATGGGGATGTACGTGTATCCTGAGACCGCGAGCGTCGTAGTACTTGCTGTCTTGACCGCCCTTCTTTCATTGCTTTGTTTTCGAGAGACCGTTAAGGATTTCGTACGCACTGGTTTGACTATTGGCTTCGTATGGTTTGCAGTCTGCTTGGCATTTGACCTGGAATGGCATAGTATGAGCGGATCTGGACTAGGCGGCATTCAGAGCCAATACTACATAGCCACATTGCTTACGTTTCTAATAATCCCTGCAGTAACAGTTGGGGCGGCTTATCTGTACGAAAAAGTCAGCATGATCTGGACGATTGAGCCCTTCTTGGGCTACCACAAAAATCCCCTATATAGCGATTAGACTAATACCATCCAGTTTTGCCGAGCCCTGTTGTCGGTTTAGAGTCCTTTCCATCCCATCGATGGTGGAGCGATGCCCATTTGCCAAAGAAGAGCTATCAGTTCACCCCTGTGATGGACTTCCTCTTCGAATACATGTATGAGGACGTCTTCGGCTGTGATTTTGGTTGCCTTGTGATCCTCACCTGTGACCGTGTACGTTTTCTTGAGACCTTTAGAGGTCAATGAGTGAAGGTAATCATGCGTTCGCTTCTCAACGTGCTCCATATAGGCTCTGACGTCGTCATAGGTTATGTATTCATCGAATTTTCTTTTGGAATGAAGGTCCTCTTTCTGTAGGAAATCCAGCCAGTAATCTACTGCGCTCAGAGTATGGACGAATATGTTCCTAATCGAATTAAAGCTCGCTTCTCTATTCTTAGTGAACTCAGCCCAAGATAGTCGGACGAAGCTGTCGAAATATCTGTGCCTTACGATCTGATTATACTCCATAAGCTCTCTTATGTCAACCACTTGCGACACCTTTACTGCTGGCCGATCTGATATTCCTCTGGTCTGCCTATAACCTTTCCGCACTTTCCATCTCAGAAGTCCGACAAATGCTTCTTATTCGAGTTTGTGCAAAAGCGAAGCTACGGACGATCATTCCCTAGGGCAAAATCCACGGCCGCCAAACAATGAATAGTCAACGTGTCGAACAAGGGCAGTTTCGTATCTTGCTGCTTGATCAGCATCGGAATTTCGGTGCAACCTAATATGATGCCCTCTGCTCCTTGTGAGTGAAGACTATTCATTATCTGCAGAAACCCCGCCTTGCTTTCTTCCCTTAACACTCCCTTCAGAAGCTCATGAACAATCGTATGGTGAATGAACTCCCTCTCGGCAGCATCGGGAACGAGGACTCTAATGCTTTCTTCCTTCAATTTCGCTTTATAGAAATCCATTTCCATGGTATATTTGGTGCCGAGCAGCCCAATCGTTGAAAGACCTTGTTTTTTGATTTGCTTGGCTGTGGCAGTGGCTACGTGAATTAAGGGAACAGAAATCTGTCTTTCCAATTGGTCAGCGAATCGATGTAGCGTGTTGGCGCACAGCACAATACCTTCTGCACCAATACGAACCAACTTCGTCGCTGCATCCAACACTAATGAGAATTGGCCATCCAAATCGCAATTCTTGTTCAGCTCATCTATCACGGAGTAATTGAACGAGTACAGAATACACCTAGCGGATTGAAGCCCACCAAGCCTGCGATTGACTTCTTCATTGATGACTCGATAGTACTCCGCGCTTGAAATCCAACCAGTGCCACCGACAAATCCAAGCAATTTCATTCAGCCACTTCCCATTTGACTTGAGTCCAGCCTTCAGCAATAAGCTTTTACAGTAGTCGCTAGGCTGATTGTTCCGAAATAGCCTTGTCGTTTCACGCCGGAATTTGTGGCATATCCTGAGGATTCTTGGATTTGGGGGGAGGCTATTTTCTTCGGCTGAACGCAAGGTTCCTACGACTATCATCAGAATATCGAAGCAGCACACAACCGCAAGGTCAAAGTATAGAGGATACAATGGCTGCCAAGCTGCGCCGAGAACGATCGTTCTTAAAGCATCGACACCATAAGTCAGCGGATTGAAGTGAGACACGGTCTGTAGCCAACCGGGCACTTGATCGCCGCGAATAGGAAACAGTGCACCGCTCAGGAAGAATAGAGGCAAGTTTATGAAGCTCTGAATGACTCCGAAGCTTTCAAGGCTCTCCATGAAGCTGGCTATCGTCAAGCCTATGCTCACCAAACCGAAAGCGATCGCAGCACTCGTGTAATAGTCACCGACTCCATGAATGGCCTTCAGAAGATATTCGTTGAAATCCGCGGCTTTAAGTGGTCTACCTCGTTCGATGTAAAAAGCTTCGTACATAAACTGGTAGTCTCTGCCGAAATCCTGCGCCGTTCCTGTGTTCAAAGCTATCTTCTCAGACTCGGGCCCTGGAGGCCAGCAATCCACGTTCGGCTTGTTTATGTAGGACGTGAGATTCCTGAATCCAAATGCTCCGCCCGAAGGCCACTCTTGAAAAGTGGCGTCTCCCTCGTTCCAAATCTGAAAGAAAGGATACCCGCCAACGTGAACCCAACTGATACGGCGATAAAGCATCGCACGTGCAATATTGCCCACCCATCCTGTCTCATTGTTCCTGTAACTAGCCGGTATTGGCAATATCTCGCCGTGAGTGTTCAATATCACGATCTCGGAGTAATTCTCAATCAGGTTCTTGTAAATACCCCAGCTTGTTACAACCTCATATTTGACGTCATAAAAAGGTGAAGTCTTGCCATGTTTTGCATGCACGCGCGGAATCTGGGTTCTCTCTGTTGGTGATAACGCAAGAATGGCACCTTCTTTGACTCTTGACGGGTTTTCGACCCAATTGCCTCCGACGCCGTTCAGACACAAGAGGTACACCTTTGCTTTGCCCTCGTCGGCAACTACGGACGCTGTGAAGCTGGTTAGAACGATCGAAGCGATGAGGACAATAGCTGACGTAAACAAAGCAGCGGGCTTTCCCATGCGTTCTAGCTCTCCTTGATCTTCCTGCGCTTAATCCTTCGAAAAGCCGTTACCACTCCGCCAACAAACACGCAAGCCGTAATGCTTGCTCCCCCGATCAGCAGGCCAAGTTCAACAAAGTGAGACGCCGAGGCATAGAACGCCGCGTCTTCAGCCGCGATGGCTTGCCTTATTGCATACTGATACTCACTAGACAGAAAGCGCCATTTGGCTTCCGCCAGCAGGCTCGTCGCATTCTCCAATCCCCCAATTCTGCCTCTGGCTCTGGCATCTTCTATAGCAGCCTCGGCAGATCTGAGCGCTTTGATCGATGCGACTTTCATCACGTTGGCATAAATAGCCAAGGCCGAACCCGCATAAGCGCCACAGAAATCTCTGTCAGTTTCCACCTTGGATGGGTCAAAGGTATTATTGCCAGCAAAATGAACATAGAAACCAAAGTCACGCGTTTCATCGTCAATCGAGAATCTTATTGCTTCCCCAATGTGCCAATTGTCGTAGGGCCCGTAAAGGGCTGGCCGTACGTATTGCTGTTCTAGGTTTTCTCCTCTAATGGGATAACCCCAATTGGTAAAATACACCTTTGCAAGCAGGGGCCAGCAAGTTGCCATGAGATCCTGACTTGCACCGAGGGTTAGGGAAGTCCTCTCGCTCAGATCATAGACATCATCGGGAGGTCCGCAAGTCACATTGCTCTTGCCAATGTAACCCATGAAATGCTTGAAACCTTGCTCCCCCCAAACTTCCTTCATAGCTTGCTCCTGAGGCCAATAGTAGTAGAATGGATACCCCGCAGTATGGATCCACGTGACATTCCTATGAAGCAAAGCATCAGCTATCCTACCCGCCCACTCGTCATTGGAAAAGCCAGAGGGAACAGGCACAATCTCGCCATGCGAATTCAGAATTATAACGCTGTCGGCATACTCGACCAGCAGTCTATAGGCCATCCAATCAGTAACCAGAGTAACCTTGACGTCAATATGAACCTCGGTCAGTGCGCGGAAAGAGGTCAGGCCCAGCAAGTCCCAACTTCCATTCCAATAATAAATACTGCTCCTGCCACTCAAAGATCTCGCCCCCTCCAACACTCTAGAAACGTTACTGACTCTGCTCGAACTCACACCGTCCAAGGCAACAACACAGATCTCTAATGGAAAAGCCTCAGTATCTGCATCCTCAGCATAGGATGGCACCAAAAAAGGAACGCACAAAATCATGAATACCGTGACAAAAGCAATACTGGCCACACGGGTTGAACTTGTCTTCCACAAAGCTAAGACCTCCAACTGTCACGTCTTGACGTAGCTGAAAAGCTTGCCCGAGGATTCCACTTCCGATTCCACATGCGAAAATCACCCTTCTGCTTTATGACAAATTATATCTGATGTGCAATTAAGTTATAAAACTTTCTAGAACTGGAACCTAGAAGATTCTGCCTGGAAGGACAATGAAATGTAGGAGTCACTTTACGGTGCAGTACACTATGTTCGGCCGGATCCGAGCAATGCATAGGCTATCAGAAAAATCCGCCTTTCTCAATAATGCTTTTCCTGTACCTGACCTGACTGCCAAACCTAAAATCCGAGATTGCACGCATCTCCGTTTGTGAGGTAATAGTGGATCAAAGAGTTGCCTTAGTATTGAGGAGACTGGCTGTCGCCTTTTTGCTGGCCGTTCCTATGATTTTGGCATCTCTATGGCTCGGAGTGGGTTATGGAGGACATGTGAGCTCAATAGAAGTTTCATCGGAGGCTCTTATGGAATGTATGTTGGTTCTGGAAACGCAAGTGTGTCGCTTTCTATTTTTCTTTATCCGGTTTCTTTTTTGTCTGGGAAATCGGTCATGTCTGAGCAGTTCACGAGAACGGCGTCCTCCGTGAGCCCTGAGACCTTCAGCGGGCGACACCACTACAACCCTGACGCATCAGCTTCAAACATTGGAACGCTCACGCCTATTGATGTGGTCAAAAGAGAAGTAATGCTCTCGCTTGTGTACCCTGAGTTTCTGAGGAATGTACCGTTCTATTTCGGACTGGCCGTTGCAGTTGTGGTCGTGGCAGAAACGGCCAAAAGGAGACGGCGAAAGCCAAGTGAACCAAGCATCGAAGATTAAGCAGCTCTATGCTCAAGCTTGATCCTATTGAGTTTGGTGATCCTTGATTGCGCTTCTCCTTCTGCTTCTGTGTCGCCCTGTTCGAGTGAGCGGTACTGATGAGCACCCGGCAATCGCAATGAGGAGAAGGTTTACCTGAAGCATGTTCTTCCACTGACCGGCGCTTGGAGCAGAGTCTGGCAGAGTGCGCAGCGGGTTGGTTGAAGCACCGAGTATGCCTTTGGCATCGTTGCGGTCATTCAATTTTGCCATGTTGAATGGCGCCCAGCCGTTCAATGCATGAACGGATGAACACATCGAAAGAACTCTGAAGCCATTGGCCTGATCTCGGGCTTCATCTTGAACTATTCAATTCTTTATTCTTCTCTTTCCCTTGTACAAGCTCATGACGTTGTCGATCAAGTCAGCTGATCTTCCAGTATATGTTTGCGGGTTAGCCAACTGCTCTATCTCACCTCGGGAAAGCCTCTTGCAGATATCAGCGTCTTGGAGCAGGACTTCTTTGAACGTTCTTCCTTCATTGGAGGCTTTGTGTGCAAGCTCTGAAATCTTTTGGCGAGCTTCCAGTCGATTCATCCCTTTTGTTATCAGCTTTGACATGACTCTTTCTGCAGTGACTATCCCTCTTGTCAAGAGCAGGTTCTGCTTGATTCTCTCTTGCACGGGTTCTACCCGTTCTATCATGTTCTTCGTTAGCTGGATAGCATAGTCTGCCAGAACGAAAGATTCTGGAATGGCAACTCTGTCCAGCAATGAGGCTTTCAAGTCTCTTGCGTAGTCCATCTCAACTGATTCAACCGCGCCTGCAGCAAACCCTCTGACCACTCTTGCGATCGAGCAGGTTCTCTCTTCGACAAACGGGTTGCCTCCAAACACGTCTTTGTGAGGCATCGTTGACGACCCAACCTGACCTGCTTCCCCCAGTTCGCGTAACTCGCCGATCTCTGTCCTCCTCATGGTTCTCACGTACTCCGCGATGTTTGACAACGTACCGCACAAGACGGCTACATCACAGAGTACGTACCCAATATCCTCTCTGGGGGGGACTTGGCTGGCGACAGTCGCCGGCTTAATGCCGAGCTTCTTGAACACTCTTTTTTGCACTTCAAAGCCGTCGATACCCTCATCAGTCAAGACGTTGAATGCGCCAACTGCGCCAGAGACTTTTCCCTCAAGACACGTGTTATAATCATTAAAGAGTCTGTCCGCGCTCCTCTCAAGGCAGTAAGCGAAATAGGCCAGAGGCAATCCGAAAACGCCAGGAACCGCGTGCGCTCCATGCGTTCGGACGATGCAAGGGATTGCTCGCCAGGAACGGGCTTTTTCAATGCAGATGTCTCTGAGGTCTTCGATGTGGCTGATGAGAAGCTCCAGACCTCGCTTCAGCTGCAAAGCCTTCGCAGATTCTGTCACGTCAGCACTGGTCAAGGAATAGTGCACGTAGCCTCCAGCATCCCCTTCGCATTGTTCAGCCAATGCTTTGACAACGCTCATCACGTCATGATGCGTCTCGGCTTCCAATTCCCTTACTCTTTGCATCTTGACGTATTTCACTGAAGCCTTTTTCCTTATTTCATCTGCAGCACGCTTGGGAACCTTATCCGGATAAAGCGCAGAAATGACGCCAGAGACGGTTGCTTCAACGTCGAGCATCGCTTGAAGACGCGAACTCTCTCTGAAGACGTCAACCATTTCCTTTGTTCCATACCTGATGCCAACGGGCGATACACTTTCGTCTGTCGAATAAACATCAATCTTCTTGGGCCTAGACATCTGAACTCGCCTTACAACTCTCGATCAAGGTAAATACCCAAGAGTTAAAAGTCTTTCCAGTTCATATCCTCGGCAAACATAAGACGACCTACGCAAGAAAGAAAAGCGAAGCTCCATTGTCAATTAGTGTCGAGTCGCTCGAAGTGCTCGATAACTGCATCATACAGTTCTTCCAAGAATTCGTTCTCGACTCCCAATGCATTGAGAATCGCACTGTCCAATTGCTCTCTAGGATGCGTTGTGATCTGCGACCTCAGGATCGGCAAATCGCTTTCGGCAAAGAGATCAAAAGCTTTGTTTACTTCCTCAAGCTGCACCTGATCTATCTTATCTACGTTAGGAATCGGCATTCGCAGATAGTCTTCCTCCAAGAACCTTGACCACCTATCGCTGATCTTCCTGCTTGAAACCAGAAAGTACGCAAGGAAAATTGTACAATTAAACCACGCGCATATCGCCTTGTCCAGAGCGAAATTGCGTAGATTGACTATGTAGAAGTTCTTTGAAGCGGTCAATGGCTGGTCCGAGTAACATGAGAACACTGCTCGGTTTCTGAATGAAGGGTCGACCTTGTCGGGCAGAAAGACTCGACCGAAGGGCTTCTTTGTTTTCAACTGCCTGTAGACGTGACTGTACCAGAATTTGCCGAAGCTGCGAAACGCAGGAACCGCAGTTCTCGCTTCTATTCCCCATTTGATATAGGCTTTGAGACTTTCTGGCAATTCATCAAATGGCTTAGGTGGAATTGCCACAAGATGATGTGCTACAGAAGGCGCGACTGATTTCGTGTAGTGTTCTGGCTTTCTGAAAGCAAGAGTCAGGAATTCCCTGTCAATATCTAACACTGTTTTTTCTCTGTCGTTTTGCAGAATTACAGAATCAACCTTCTCATCGGCGACTTTCCAGAATCTGTTGGGTACAAAAAAGAAATCTGGTCCATACATTTCGACTCCTCTGGCTATTCGTTTCTTTCCGACGGCGTCGTGCCAAGATCCCAGAGTGCCGTTGCCAAATGCTTTGGTGAAAATTCCAGATAGCAGATCTCGGATCTTGTTATTGCCGAAGAGGCTCAGCCAGTTGTTTTTCCAAGGGGAGGGAATCCTCGAAGTATTGACCCAGTTTATGTTGTTGTAAGAAGGTTTCAGTTCGCCTAGGACAGCATGCAACGTTTTCATGACTCCAGAACCTTTGTCTAGAGTGATGAAAGCCGCATCTTTGGTGGCTTTGTCTTTTGTTGCAACCAGAATAAGCTCTTTGAATTCGCTGTCTATCGAGAATGACGACTCGGCTCCATTTTCTATCAGTGCATGGGTTTGATATTTGTCGTTGAGAAGTCTCTTTGCTGTTTCGCCATAGATTGTGTAGAATGTTGATGCGGGTAGAACCGATACTAGTAGACCGTGATCCCTTAGTATATAGTCCATGACAAAAAGAGAAAGTACTTGTAGATTCAATTGCCTGCGACTAACGTACTCATCGTATCCTAGCAGATTGACAAGTCCGGTCAGAGACAATCTTTCGTTCTTGTCCAAAATTTCCCACCTTGTAAACGGTGGGTTTGTGAGAATTACGTCTGCAGTGGGAAAACCCCCTCCGGCAGAGTCGGAACCTACGATCTTGAATGCGTCCCCCGTGAACACTTCAACCTTTCTGGCGTCTCCCTTGACAGCATGGAGAATCGCGGAATATGCAACTAGAGCGGAAAGCGGATGCGGCTCAATTCCCCAGACTTTGCTTGTTCTCAACTCCGGGTTCCTTGTAATCACTTCGCTCAAGGTCAGCCCAGAGCCAATAAAGGGGTCACACATTGACAGCGGGGAGTCATGAATTCTGCCGTATTCCCGGGCTATCTGCGACATCGCGTTCAGTCCGGCTTCCTTGGTGTAATAGGCTGCAAGCTTCTTTCTGACGGATGGCTGTAGCAACCTCTGGACTTGGATTTGATTTGAGTGAATTGTGTCTGCAGTTATCTTACTGACTCGCTCTTGAACTGCCTTTTCAAAGAGGTAAAGCATATCGCCACTCATTGACAACAAGGATCCGAGAACGGAGAAGTTGACAGTTGCAGGCAATTCTTTCAGATCATGAATGCCCGTTTCCTTTGCGATGGTGGCTACAGAATCCACTGCAATTCTGAACGCTGAGTCAACGTCATTAGTCTTCTCGATCTTCAAAAACCTAAGAATAGCTTCTTCTGCATCGTGCCCTATTGCCATAACAGTTTCCTTATTATGCAACTGAACTAGTATTTTCGGTTTCGGAAGATACGCGGGGCTCGAATGTCCGCAGGACAATCATAGCGCATTCTATGATCTGAGAACAAGCGATACTAGGAAAAAGGAGAGGGTTGAACCGCAAAGAAGCAGGAAATTCTTTCAACAACGGATATAAGGTGTGCAATTTGAGTATTAGAGAAGGGCACGCAGTATGAATAGGAAGCTGACTTATGAAAAAGCGGGAGTGGGCATTAAAACCGCTGATGCTGCAAAGGATGAAATGGCCCGCTACGTGTCGACTGGGGATTCCAGAATTCTGAATCGGCTCGGAGCTTTTGCCTCGTTGTTTGAGGCGAAATTCCCTGGAATAGAGCATCCGGTTCTCGTTTTGAAAGTTGAGGAGCCTGGATCGAAGCAGTTACTGGCTGCCAAATATAAGAGGGCTTACGGTTTGGGTTTTGACACGGTTAACCATCTCATTAATGACATCATCGTGATGGGTGCGCAGCCCCTTGCCGTTCTAGATGCTATTTTCTGCGGAAAACTAGAGAAGCAGGTTGTTATTGAGATCGTTAGATCCATGTCAGAAGCTTGCAAAGAGCAAGACTGCAGCTTGGTAGGAGGCGAGACATCGGAGCAGCCAGGCGTGCTAGCCAAAGGAGTCTATGTGTTGTGTGCAAGTGTTGTTGGGGTCGTGGAGAAATCCCGAATCATCGATGGTTCTGGGATTCAAAAGGGCGACTACGTACTGGGGTTGGCTTCGAATGGACCACACACCAATGGGTACACCCTTATCAGGAAGATTATGGCAAATAACAGCAGCATTGTCAATGAGGCGGTCGGGAATGAAGCATTCTTAGACGCGATTCTCAGACCGCACAAGTGCTATTATCAATGTCTGAAGGGGCTTTTTGCTATGCTTGAACTTCACGGACTGGCTCACATAACGGGAAGCGGAATCGAGGGAAACCTGGGCAGAATTCTGCCATCAGGTCTCAGCGCCTCTGTAGATCTCAGCAAGATTCAGATCCTTCCTATATTCAAGGCAATTCGCAAGGCTGGAAATGTCTCGGATGCCGAAATGCTGCGCACATTCAACATGGGCGTAGGAATGACTCTTGTGGTTCGTCCTTCTGCAGTTGGCAAAGTCCAGAAACATCTTCAGGACAAAGGATGCCACAGCTACGTTGTTGGCGAGATCGTGGAAGGAGATCAGACGGTCAAATTCACAGGCAAGCTGAGATATTAGGCCAGACAGTGCTTCCATCAATGTCGCGTCATATTTTGAGTCTTCTCTCACCTTTTGTAGCACACGCTTGGGCAATTAAAGCTCGCATCTGATGCAGAACGTCTATAAGCAGACTTTCCATAGTTGAAGTTTGAGGATTCAGGCTTAATGAAGTATAGAGGTTTCGGGAAGCTGAGCCGGAAAGTCTCTGCTCTTGGTTTTGGGGCGATGAGACTGCCCATAGTTGGCAACGATGCCGCAAAGATAAACGAGCCTGAAGCAATCACGATGATAAGGTATGCTATAGACCACGGCGTCAACTATGTGGACACCGCTTACTCGTATCATGGAGGAAACAGCGAAGCACTGATTTCCAAAGCATTGGAGGATGGATACCGTGGCAAGGTGAAGCTGGCCACGAAGATGCCAACGTGGCTCGTCAATTCCCAGCAGGACATGGACAAGTACCTGGAAGAACAGCTGAAGAGGTTGAAGAACGGTATTGACTTCTATCTTTTGCACGGCCTGACCAAGGAACGGTGGCAGAAACTCAAAGCGTTAGGCGTGACCGACTGGGCCGAGAAAAAGATGGACGAGGGGAAATTCAGATACTTTGGCTTCAGTTTTCACGACGAGTTTGACGTTTTAAAGGAGATCATAGATGACTATGGAAACTGGACGCTCTGTCAGATTCTGTATAATTATGTTGATGCGGATTATCAGGCTGGCACGAAGGGACTTGAGTACGCGGCTGGCAAGGGACTTGCGGTAGTCGTGATGGAACCGGTGGCGGGCGGAAGACTGACCGTTGAGCCTCCGAAGCCGGTGCAAGAGGTGTGGGACAGAGCGAGAGTCAAAAGGTCGCAGGCAGAATGGGCGCTGCTGTGGGTTTGGAACCATCCAGAAGTGTCCGTCGCGCTTAGTGGCATGAGCACTGTGCAACAGGTGAAAGAAAACGTTAGAACCGCAAACCACTCAGGCGTAAACAAGCTGACCAGGGAAGAGCTGTCACTTATCAGCGACGTTGCGTTGAGATACAGAAGCATGGGTTTTGTCGGTTGCACAAGCTGCAGATACTGTCAGCCCTGCCCTGAAGGCGTCAACATACCTGAGATAATTTCCTTGTATAACGAGTTCTACGTCAAGAACAGAGGCGATGAAGTCAAGAACAAGTATTGGGAGCATATAACTCCGGAAAGTCAAGCCAAGAGGTGCGCGGCATGCGGAAAGTGCCAAGAGCTTTGCCCCCAACAACTGCCTATAATAGACGTACTCAGAAGGGCTGTGTGGATTTTCGAGCAGGAACCTCCTAAACCAAAAACACAGTAACTTGTGATCGCGTTTGAAAAAAGGCGCCAAATTCGGACCCAGACGCTGTAACCGTTGAAACTAAAACTAATCCGCTGAAGCTGAGAGGCAAAAGCTTCCGAAATGCGCGTCAGGATATTAGCTTATTAATTTCGCAGATGCGCGGGGACTGCATGCGTGATGTTTCATCTCGCCCTTCATGACCTGGCCCACGCTGTTCGAATGACACATTATCAAAGTAGTCTTTCAAATATCCACTGTTTGAGCGGTTCTCCCGCGGGAATCTTCTTTTTCCATTCTGGGCTTTCAAAGAAGTCTTCGTGGCGAAATGTCACCAATTCCTCTAAGCGGGAAGGACGATGATCCGTAACGTCTTCTCCATACAAATGAAGGGGATAATTATATGTTTGGGGCAGTTCTTCAATCTCATCGGTCCGCAAGGCTGACAGAACGGTTCCTGCTAGTACAGCTTGATGCATAAAAACCGTGAATCGTTCATCCTTTTTGTATAATTCCTGAAATTCGGCAGCTCCGTAAATTCTCAGGAAATTGTCGCGCCAAATCTGCAGTAAGCGCCTCTCTGGGCGGACAACCAGCAAGCCAGCATTGAAATAGGGGCGGATTCGTGTTCTGTCCACGTGGGCTGTCATCGGGAAAACGCGGTCTTCAGGCACTCGGCAGTAACGATAGATGTGCGTCCAGAAGAGGTCAAGAGGGTCGTCGTAGCGCGAACCAATATTAGTGTGATGAACTGGTCTGCAGCCTAAGCTTTTGCCGTCTCGCAGTAGAAATCCTTTGGGTTCTTGAACTACCATCGTGTCGGTGTCCAGCCAGACGAGCAGATCAGTTTTGCCTTGGGCCAGAGACTCTGCTTGGGCGTTTATCAAGGCTTTTCGTATGAATGGAAACTGTGGGGTTCCGGCTTCTGTCTTAAAATGAATAACCGTAGCACCCAATCCCAAGAGTCTGTCATTGGCTTCTTCAGAGAGACTTTTCTCATTGTTCAACGTAAAACACCAAATCGGAGCCTGCGAAAGCGATCCCGCAAAGGCGCGAATGCTTTCTACCAGAAGCAAGGCTGTTCTTTCTGACGACTTCCCGGGAAACACAGTTGAAGCAAACACCAATTCCTCATGTTTCCCTGCGTCTCCAGATGATGTCATATTGATCCCAGTGCAAATCTCGCTTGTCATTCTCCCTGCGTGTACTACGTTTTTGTTTTTGTCTCCTGTTTTTTCTTCTGCGATTTCTCCCAATTTAGGCAACGTTCCACAGCCACTTTAGGGTCCGCATTCTTGCCTTTCGCCTTTTCATCGACCCATGCTGCGGTGCCGATCTTCTTTCTGTACACTAGTTGCCCTGCCTTGTAGAAGACCCGCCAGGGTCCTAGCTCTCGACTGTATTGATTGAGGAAGAGACTGCACGGAAACTCGCCACATTCGCCGCAATGCTCAACCTTCTTTTCCACTGTGCATGCGTACGTTCTGCATTTGCCCCATGAAGGTCTGCCCTCCGAGGGAACACAGCCTTTGCACGGCTTTTCATAATACAGGCACTCCCCGCAGTACAGACCACACGACGTCGCTAGATTGCGATTCGAGTTGACTGACATGAGCATCACATTGCTGCATGAATCATGCAATATTCACACTCTTTAGATCCGTTTTATTTAATCTTTGGCAGAACGCGCACAAACTGTGAAATCGTCGCCGAACAAAATGGAATGAAAATACCTGACAGAAATGGGCAGCAAGTATCGCTCGGTGGTGTGACCTCGTAGCACGCGCTAAGTGAAATCAAAAGCTGCGCAGGATTTGAAGTCGTTTTTCTACTGTTCTGCGCTCGAAAGGAGCGAAAATTGAGCGAATCTGATGTTCAGAGGATGGTGTGGGGCGTGGGACACCCACTCGGCTTCACCGGTAAGAAACGAGCATAGCAGTCTGCTGGTCCTATAACTAGAGGCGCGCTGAACTATTTTGCTGTGAATTGCTCGTCAAGCTGATGTCAAGAGGTTGTTTCATGTCATCTCATGCAGATCTGACAGTGTTTCATGCCTGCCTCGTAAATCGTGTCAAAGACATGAAAAAACAGACAGTTACATCAGCAGGTCACGATGGGGAAAACAAGAAAACAGCACACGAAAACTGAAAAAGATAACTGAAAAATCTGAAATAGGCCCGAAAAGCTCGAAACGTTACGGGAAAAACATAAAATTTATACATTAGCGCGCGCTATTACTTTTCTTGGAGAACCAACAATGCGACCAGAACCAGCACCGACCCTTAAGGGTAAATGTGCAAAAGAATTCGCGAAACGGATGGAGCAATCCCCTAGCGCAGAGACCATTCGAATCTTCAAGGAAGCTGAACAAGTTTCCAAAAAGATAGAACAGGTCAGATAGAAGATTTAAAAAGAGCTTTCTCAGTCTATTGTTTTTGATGTCAACCGAAAGTGACATTGCACCTGATGAATTGGCAGAAAAGATTCTAGAAGAATCCGATGACCTTACTGCCTTCGATTGCAGCAAAGATGACTCCATGAAACTTGGTGAATTCATACATTCAGAAGCAATCCAATTCCAGAAAGAAAAACTCGGCGTCACGCATTTGTTCTTGTACAAAGGTCAAGTCGTCGGATTTGCCACCCTAGCAATGAGTGAGCTTGAAATCAAGGAGGCACCATATCTCCTGCCTATCAAAATCACAATCAAAGATTACCCAGCTCTGTTGATTGGTCGTCTCGCAGTTCACAATGACTACCGAGACCGCCATGTTGGCAGAATAATATGTCTAAGATGCCTTGAAATTGCAAAGAAGCTTTCTAGCGAACTCGGCTGCAAACTCGTACTCGTGTTCACTGAAGGCAGGCCAGTTGAGTTCTACAGAAGATGCGGCTTTAGCATCATTCCTAAGTACGAGAAGAAAGAAAAGAGATGGATGTACATCCAAGTCCCTTAAATGTAGCGCCTTTGCCAGTCCTTTTGGATGAAATAAGTTAGATTGATATCTTTTTGATATACTCGAATCCAAACATGCAAGGATATCAACCGAAAGTCTACAAGTAAAATAATCAACCTGAGACTTCACAGAACCTGCTTCGGTCTATTCCATCAATTCACGTTTTCCACGTCTTCGGACTGAGTTTGTGCTCGACAAGCGTATCCCAAATCGTACCGCAAAGTTTATGAGCGTTGTCAGCATTTGAATGCTTACAGGATATTTATGGCTCTAAGTGCTGGCTACTTGACTTGTAAGCAAATGAAGATCTGGGACCTGAAAAGAAGAGGTTTCTTAGAGGCAGGAATAGCCAGGGAATTAAACGTAAGCCGTCAGACAGTCCACAAGGCTGCGGATGTAGCTGACAACAAGGTCTCGCAAGCACTTCTGGAAACGGCCAAACTGAACAAGATAAAAGTAAAAACGGTAGATCCTGCAATTGGAATTCTTTCAGGCTTCAGCTCTGAATTCAAGACACCAGTCATAGTCACTTTTTCCGCTAAGAACGGAGTTCAAGTCTGGTATAAGCACGAAGGCGACTGCAAGAATTGCGATCATCTTGAGAACTGCAGGAAAACACTGCTTGCGGAGATAGAAGAACGAGACATTCAGCCTCCTGAGAATCTTGGATCAATTTCGCCCAGCAAGATTGCTGAATTGCTCTTTCAGAAAATCACAGGAGAGTGAAAGAGAGTGGGTGCCCGTGAAAAACTGTGGTATTACTGTCCGAGGCCAATAAGACAGGGTATTCGTAGATTGAATGACTATCGGAAGCCAGGATGGTGGAAGAGAAGCATTCGAAGTTACTGGCTTATCTTTGCATTGGTGCCCTTTGTTGTAGTGTTAATAGTTTATGGTGCGCTGTTTCTTCAGGGAATAGCGACGCTTACAGAGCTTCTAACGTACGCTGTTGTCACTAGCGTGCTCATAACCGTAGCATATCATATTCGGAAGTTGTCGTCGCCCAATGTGTGGAGAATTGTGTGGATTTTGGTCGGTGTGGGCGTTATAGGATTTCCTACATCGGTGGCATTAGCGTTCCTCTTAGTCAATACTTTGGGGTCTGCCATTGGCTCAATTCCTCTGCTTCTGCTTTCTTTTGGAATCGCCGTAGTAGTAGGAGCATTTCCAGGTGACCGCCTAGGAAAAAGACGCGACTATCAACCATTAGGTTAGAATGCTCAGAAAGATCGGGAAAGCCTACGAGAAAAGTGGCGCACGCGACCCTCTGCAAAGTATCCGAAGATCGTTTGATTTTATTGGCAACGATCACTATTCAATCTGAGGCTGTTATGCCGATATCAATGGGAGAGTGGCTAAAGAGCAATCGGCAGCTATCTTCACTCTCCTGACGCTCTCTTTCTAGTTCCTTCGAGCTATTCTTGGCTCATCCAACAGTCCAGCATCCCATATGGCGCAAGTTGCCAGCAGCCTAAAGCACGGCGTTCAGTCAAGATTTATTGCGCACTGGTCGCCTAGAACTAGAACATTTTACCGGTAAACGTGCGTTCAGTTTTCAACCTCCATCCATAACGTCCCAAATTGGGCTTCTTTAGCCAAAATAACCTCAGGACAGGTCTAGAATGGAAGTGCCGGGGGGAGCCCCACCCGAGTTTACCGGTAAAAACATGCTTGAGATATGTTTGCTAAGAGTCAAAAACTCTCCAGAGCTATCTAATCTCTGGGGTGGTTCACTGGTTTTCTCTTAAGTGCTTCGGTGTTCTATGTTGCAGAAAAGGGGGAGTCAGATTTTGTTTCGTGTGGCGAGGGTTCTCTTCTTTCTAAAGACAATAGCCAAGAGCAGAATTGTCATCGTGAATGCAAGAAGAATCGTTGGTGATAGAAATTCTGGAACTATTTGGTATATGCAGTATGTTTCCACTCCATCCCTAGTTTGGTTGTTTCCGGCGTAGTCGAAGGCCTCTATTTTGAACCTCACTATTTTTCCATATTCTTGGCCTGGTATGTTAGCTTCGTAGAGTTCCGTGCTTGGGCTCTTGAGCATCTCCGTGCCGTTCCAATGAAGTCCATCGTCGATTGTGTAGTAAAGCGTGATGTTCCTCACTCCAGTCAAATTGTCAGTGACGTTCACCATGACTGTGACTTCTTGATTCGGTAGTATATCTCCGCTGGGCGTTCGTGAGGGTATTCCTATTGTTGGTGGCGTGTCGTCGCAAAGATTGGCAAATGGGTATCGGTCAGTGTTGTTTTCGTTGATTATGTATGGGTTGTCCCATATGCCATCAGGAGTACCTGTAATGTTCTGGTCTGGTCCCGAATTATTGTCTATGTCTGTGTACTCGCTCCAGTAGTTTCCGCCGCTGGGATAACCATCATCCCAGTTATTCGCATAACCTGGCTCGTCGACGATGGCTTGTTCTGTGTTGTTGATTAAGTTGTTATGGTGGAATGTGTTATTTGAAGAAGATTCTAGGTAGATGCCACATACGTTGTCTGTTATGTTGTTTGCAGAAACGATGTTGAAGTCCGAACTCGCGGAGTTGATGCCGCAGTTGTTGCTTTTTATGTTGTTCCCAGATATGGTGTTATTGTTTGAATGGGCAGGGTTTATGCCCCACCAGTTGTTTGCTGTTATGCTATTTCCAGAGACAGTGATGTTAGAAGAACTCCATAGATCGACGCCATCAGCCAGGTTTTCGCTGATGTTATTCTTGTAAATAGTGGAGTCAGAAGACGTATCAATGCGGATGCCACTGTTTGCATTTGCTGTTATGTTGTTTCCAAAAAAGCTGTTGAGTGAGCATGCATAGACGTAGATGCCGACGTCTGCCGTGCTGTTTGTTAGCGTGTTTCCAGAGATGATATTGTTGTTAGAGGAATAAAGAAGCTCAATATGTTCATTGGGGCTGTCCTTTACGGTGTTCCCTGAAATAACGTTGCTGGAAGATCCATACAGACAGATGCCAGGGTTACTGCTTAATGTTATGTTGTTTTCAAGAATTACGTTGTTAGAAGAAGACTGAAGGTAAATGCTATACCCGTTTTCATAGAAGCTGTTGGAATGAATGACGTTATTGACTGAGTCTTGCAGGTAGATTCCATAGGTACAGTTCCGTATCGCGTTGTTTCCTACTGTAGCCGCCTTCAGTGAATATAGGCTTAAGCCTGCCCAACCGGAGCTGATGTCGTTGCCATCAAATTCGAAGCTGCCGACTATGGCGACTGCGTTGTCGTAGACGTTCATGCCGAACCCTCCAGATTGAGTGCAATCTATTCCTCCCCGAGTGCTATTGCACTGAATTATGTTATCGTTGACGGGAAAGTCTCCCATTTTGAATAGTGAATAGTTGTACATTTCATAGCCAAAATGTCCGAGACCATAGAAGGTTATTCCACCAACCCAGTTGATGTAGATCATGTTTCTGCAGAATTCAGCATTGCCCATTGTACATGACGAGTTTTCATTCAAGTAGGATCCGAAGTTTCCGAAATTTGTGAGCCATATGTCGCCATAGAGCGTGTTGTCGTTTACAAGGACGCTACCCATCGAAAAGGAGGAATTACCGTACATATGGCTTCCAAAACCGGTGAATTGGCTAAAACCTAATGCGTCTTTGGTGCTGTTGACTATGTTTCTGCAAAACTCGATGTTGCTCATCGTAAAGGAAGAATTGCCATACAACCCGTATCCAAAGAGTCGGATATCCCAAGGTGCTATTCCATAGTCGCCGCTGTTTACAGTGTTGTCGTTTACTAAGATGCTACCCATCGTGAAGCGTGAATCATCGTACATTGTTTCGCCAAGAGCCACAATTTGGTAGAGGTATATCCCCTGTTGACTGGAATTTACGGTGTTGCCTGTGATTTCTATGTTGCCCGCTGAGAAAGCAGTGTTGTTGAACATGTCGTTTCCTATGTATTTGAATCTATCAACGTTAATTCCTTTGCCGCTGCTTTTGATGACATTGTTGGCTACACGAAGGTCTCCAATAGCAACCGACGAATTACCATACATCACGTTTCCGATGCTGTTTATATCGACAAAGATGCCATCTGAGTTAGAGCTGATTTTGTTATTGTTCAGAATGATGTCTCCAATGGTGACTGACAAATCAGTCACATCAACGGCAATGTTTTGCATAACAAGATAGATACCGTAAGAGCAATTCGTTATGTCAAAGCCTTCTACAGCAACCCCATATACAAAATTGTCATAGATTGTTAAATCTATGCCTATTCCGCCGAGTCCATTTATGACCGGTTTCGATTCACCCCTCAACGTTACGCTTTTGTTTACAACAACGTTTTCCATATACGTCCCCGAAAAGACGTCCACAGTATCGCCGTAAGAAGCGTGTTCAAGTCCGCTCGTTATGTTCTGATAAGGATGCGAAACAGTTCCATCCCAAGGACCAGAAACATTATCATCATCAACATAGACTGTAGCTCCCGCCGCCTCTACGTTGACGTCCACTTTGAAGAATGCCGATCCAACTGCTTCTACAAACAGAGCCACAATTCCCACAACCAAGATTTTCCTGAGCAAACCCTTCATTTTTACATTCACAACCTAATTGGAATCCAACCATTAGTGTCCAAAGCCTTATAACGCTTCTCACAAAAACTCTGATAAAAAGCTGAAGCTCAATCAGGGTAGAGCCAAATACTTTGCCGGTGAACTTGTGTTCAATTCTTAACCGCCGCATATGGCAGTCTACAACGTACTGAATTGAGTCTATTTAGCTAAAACAAGCTCACAATTTGCCTGATTTTCAAGTGCGGGGGGTGGGATTTGAACCCACGAACCCCTACAGGATAGGCTCCTGAAGCCTACGCCTTTGACCATGCTCGGCGACCCCCGCACACACTTGCCATAGGGATTTGCATGCGGAAATGTTTAAGAGTTACTATAGGCTCATACATGGAAACAGGTGTATTTGAATGCCGACTCACGGTTCGCTTTCGAAAGCTGGAAAAGTCAGGTCACAGACCCCTAAAATACAGGCTGCAGAGAAGACTAAGCCCAATCCACGGTGTCGAAACAAGCGCAATTTTGAGAAACGAATAATGCTCCAGAGAAAAGCCGGACAAAACTGGGTGTAAACCCCTAGGGCTTCAAGTTTTTATTCTGTTTTAACGCATAGCTAGCACTTATGTCAGGCTCCAAACTGGCAATCTTGAACGCAAACGTTGTAACCCTAGACGCTAGGCGACCCCGGGCTGAAGCAATAGCCACACAAGACGGAAAAATAGTGGCAGTAGGCTCCAACAGGCAGATCCGCAAACACGTAGACAATACAACGAAATTGATCGATGCAAAGGGCAAAATGGTCGTTCCTGGATTCGCAGACTGCCACGTGCACATGACAGGGTTCGGACAGTTTCTTGAAACGCTGGACCTCAGAAATGCGGGCTCAATCAAAGAAGTACAACAGAAACTGCGGAAACACGCTCAAAAGAGTAGCAGGGATGGCTGGATCCTGGGCGGGAGATGGGATCAAGAACGGTTCTCTGAAAAACGTTACCCCACTTGCTGGGATCTAGATGCAGTGGTTGGGGACAAGCCAGTTCTGTTGTCTCGCGTTTGCGGACACATAGCAGTGGCGAACAGCAAAGCCCTGCAATTGGCAGGCATAACAGGAAAAACCGTAGTTGACAGTGGAAAAGTCGATCTAGATGAAACAACTGGCGAACCGAACGGTATTCTCCGCGAGAATGTCATTAAACTTGCCTGGAAAGCCGTTCCCAAACCGAGCCAAGAAGAGATTAAAGAAGCATGTTCCTCAGCCTGCGAGGGAGCTATCAAAGCCGGACTCACTTGCGTTCACTGGCTCTTGGGATCTTCAAGCGAGCTGAGGGCAATACAGAAGCTCCATTCTGAAGGAAAACTGCCTCTGAGGGTCTGTCTTGGCATCCCAATAGAACGTCTAGACGAGCTGATCAGCATAGGTCTAGTCACTGGTTTCGGAAACGACATGGTCAAGATAGGCTTCGTCAAAATTCTTGCCGACGGCTCCCTTGGCGGACGCACGGCCGCTTTGAAAGAGCCTTATGCCGACAAACCACAGACAAGCGGAATGATGCTCTACACGCAAGAAAAGCTGAATCAGCTCATTTCGGAAGCCAATGCAGCCGATCTGCAGATTGCTACACATGCCATAGGCGACCGAACCATGGAAGCAGTTCTCAACGCATACGAGAAAGCCTTGAAAGAACACCCACGCAAGGACCACAGGCACAGAATCGAGCACTGCTCAGTCCTCAATCCAAGACTCATCAAACGCATGAAACGCTTAGACTTGATAGCTTCTGTGCAGCCTCATTTCGTATTTTCGGATTTCTGGGCAACTGACCGTGTTGGCAAAAAAAGAGCACGATGGGTCTATCCTTTCAAATCGCTATTGAAAGAAGGACTGATCGTCGTCTCCGGTTCGGATTGCCCCGTAGAACCGATAGACCCTGTTCTTGGCATTTGGGCTGCCGTAGCGCGAAAAAGTTTCCCTGAAGAAAGCCTTACTGTCGAGGAAGCTTTGAAGACATACTCTTTGAATTCTGCCTATGCGTCTTTTGACGAAGACAGGAGAGGAACCATTGAAGTTGGAAAATTCGCGGATTTCACGATTTTGTCTGAGGACTTATCCAAGATCAAGCCGGACGAAATAAGGAACGTAAAAGTTGAAATGACTATTGTTGATGGAAAAATCGTCTATTCTAGAGAGCCAGCTTAGCTTGCGCTTCCGTGGTTTTGGCTTCTGCTTTTCTGAAGAATGTGTAGAACAGTGAGCTGGCCATGAAGTACGTGATCGTTGTAGCTAAGAAAGGCGTGTAAAAATCGCTTAATGTCATCATTCCGCCTGAGATCGACGCGGTTATGGCTCTAGGAATGTTGTCAGACATGACCATGAGACCGTTCGTCGTGGCGCGTTCGGTTTCAGTTACCATTTCCATCTGAAAAGCTGTTGTTATAGGGCCAGCCATGTTCATCAAAGCGTTTCTTGTGATGAAGGCTGCGCCTGCGAAGCCAAGATTCGGCGAAAGCGTCATGAGCATGATGAAGGGCATTGAGAAGAACTCGCATAGGGCTATGGCTTTGACTTTTCCCAGCTTCTTAGCTAGTGCTGGAGCAGAAAGAGTTCCAATGACAAGCGTGATATTGCTCAAAGCACTCAGGACACCTATTTCTTCTGCAGTTGCCGCGAACTTCAACTTGAAGAATATGTTGAAAAGGGGAACTATGAAGCCGGCGCCAAAGCCTATTATCCCGACGGGTAACATGAATTTCAGTATCGTGCGACCGCTCTTCACGTTCTTCAAGGCAAACAAATCGCCCATCCTTTGCTGGGCTTGCCTCTTGCGTTCTCTTATCAACAAGATCGGAATCACAGACGCGAGCGAGAGAACCATAGAGATCAGCAGTGACAAACGATAGCCAGTTGCTGAGGCGCTCAAGCCTGTTGGCAGACCGAGGAAAGAGTTGAAGACATCGGGCATTGCTCCGCCTGCTAAGCTACCAACGAAGCTCATGATGATCATTATTGCCCAATCAACGCTAAACAGGAAAGTCCTTTCTTCCTTGGTGCTGTTCTCCATAATGAAGGGCGCCGATGCAACCCAGCTTACGGTTCCGATCAGACCCGAAAAAAGACTCGCAAAAAGCAAAAGCGAAGGCTGCAGGACAAGAAACTGAACTATGTTGAAGAGGTTCGAGGTCAAGCCGATGAGTAGTGCTTTCTTGGTTCCCAGGCGCTCAATAATTAGTCCTGCGGGCAAGGCTATGAAACCCGTGGCCAACGCGCCCGCGGTAAACATGTTACTGATGAAGTTAGGCTGAAAACCCACCTCTGGAAGATTGAGATACAGGTAGAATATGACATTCCAAATGCCAGAACCGAAGCCTACCAACGCAGTTGACACTATGTAAAGCCTCGCATTACGGCTGAGACCACCAACCTGTCTGAGGTGCTCACCGAACTTCGGCGTCTGCAAGCGTTTTTCACCAATACTATAGGGTTCGTTAGCATAGGACCAATGAAAGATAAAAACCTTATCAGATCGTTCAACTGCATTAGCGGAGTTTATTTGCCTGTATACTTCTACTCAGTACTGGTTGCAGTTCACTTGACCACGAAGAAGGCAGCAAGAGAAATCGTTGACATACTGATGAACACAACATCGCCCAGTAACAGTGACGTTGTCCGCGCTAAAATGCAAATCTCAGCTAAATATCAGCTCGCGAAAGTTCCCTCAAACTCGGAAATAATCTGCGAACTCAGAGGAGAGGAAAAACGCAAGCTTTTGCCTCTTCTCAGAAGAAAAGCCACACGCACGTTATCAGGGGTCACGGTCGTGGCGACTATGACCAAGCCTTATCCATGTCCGCAGGATGAACCCTGCGCTTACTGCCCAGGCGGACCGAGGTTTGGCGTTCCCCAGAGCTATACTGGTTTCGAGCCGGCGGCCATGCGTGGGTCGCAGAATGAGTATGACCCTTACCTTCAGGTCAAAAGCCGCATTGAACAGCTACAAGCTATTGGTCACAAGGTTGACAAGATCGAACTCATCATAATGGGAGGGACCTTTCCATCAACGCCCTTGGATTATCAGGAATGGTTCATAAAACGCTGCCTAGACGCGATCACAAGTAAGGAGTCATCAAGCCTCGAGGAAGCTAAGAAGAATGCGGAGACTAGCAGAACCCGAAATGTCGGCATCACAGTTGAAACGCGTCCTGACTGGGCGATGGAGCAGCATGTTGACCACATGCTTGACATGGGCGTCACCAGGGTCGAGTTGGGGGTCCAAAACCCAAGTGATGACATTTACCGTTCGGTTGGAAGGAAACACACAGTCAAAGACGTCGTTGAAGCCACTCGCATAATGAAGGATGCCGGACTGAAAATAGTATACCATCTCATGCCCGGCATGCCCGGCTCAAATCCTGACAAGGATTTGGTAGCATTCAAGAAGGTTTTCAGTGACCCGGATTTCAAGCCTGACATGATCAAGATTTACCCGTGTCTGGTCCTGAAGGGAACGAAAGCTTTCGAATGGCACACAAAAGGCGAGTACGCGCCATACAGTACCGAGCAAGCAGCTGGCGTAGTTGCTGAAATCAAGAAGATGACGCCGCCGTGGGTTCGGATTATGCGTGTCCAACGAGACATTCCTGCTCATCTGATTGTTGCAGGAGTCAGGAGAAGTGATCTGCGTGAAGTCGTACGTAAGAAGCTTGAGGACGGCGGTTCTAGGTGCAGGTGCATACGTTGCAGAGAAGTGGGCCACAGAATGGCCACAGATAACGTCAGACCTGACCCGGAAAATATGAGAATCATGAAAATCAAGTATGATGCCTCTGAAGGCGAAGAGATTTTCATCTCCGCAGAAGATTCAGAAAACGATGTTCTAGTCGGCTATCTTCGCTTGCGAATCCCATCAGAGAAGGCTCACCGGCCAGAAATAAAGGCAAAACCCTGCTCTATCGTGCGGGAGCTTCACGTCTATGGCCCACTTGTCCCAGTCGGCAAGCATTTGACCAAGGCTTGGCAGCATAAGGGCTATGGCACCGTTCTTCTTGCCGAAGCTGAACGTTTGACAAGGCAGGACTATAGTTTAAAAAAGATTCTTGTCATAAGTGCTCTTGGGACAAAGCAGTATTACATGAGGTTCGGTTACAAGCATGACGGTGTTTACATGTCAAAGATGCTGGTGGATTAGAAAATGAATGAAAAAGACGATCGTTCTGGTTACAAAGGCGAAGCTTTGGAAGCCATTAGGAGGGCCGGCGCGGAAATAGGCGACCTGATACGAATAACAAAAGACGGCGAAGTCTACGAAGGGATTCTGATTCCCCGGTCTGAATATGGCGACAAGAAGCACATTGTCATCAAGATGACGACCGGATACAACGTCGGCGTGCGTATAACGTCTGGCGCGCGGGTTGAGAAGATAGGCAAAGGCTCAAAACCAGCTTTTATCGCTCCATCCCAGCCTGAGCAAGACGACGCGCTTCCAAGGGTCACGATCATAAGCACAGGCGGAACCATTGCCAGTCGAGTGGATTACAGAACTGGGGGCGTCCGGCCTGCGCTTTCGGCGAGCGACCTTTATAGCGTCGTTCCAGAACTTGCTGACATAGCTCGTATTGATGCTCAGATACTGCTGAGCCTGTTCAGCGAGAACATTGAAACAAAGCATTGGACGCAGATCGCGAGGACTGTTGCGGAAGAAGTGGCAAAAGGTGTTAATGGCGTTATCATAGCTCATGGAACCGACACGATGGGCTACACGGCTGCTGCATTGAGCTTTGCCCTTCAGAATCTTCCAGTTCCAGTCGTGCTCGTAGGTTCACAACGTTCTGCCGATCGGCCCAGTTCGGATGCCGCATCGAACCTCGTTGGTGCAGTCACTTTGGCAGCGAAGGCTCCGTTCGCTGAAGTCGTGTTGGCAATGCATGAGACGCCATCAGACACTGGCATAGCGGTTCACAGAGGGACGAAAGTCAGGAAATGTCACACAAGCAGAAGAGACACCTTCAAATCCGTCAACGCTTCGCCCATTGCAAGAGTACAGGATCAAAAGATAAACATGCTGACAGATGATTTCAAGAAGCGCGATCCTGCGAAGAAGCATGTTCTGAAGCCGGAGTTTGATGACAAAGTGGCTCTTATCAAGTTTCATCCAAGTATGAATCCTGAAGTGATAGACTGGTACGTTGAGAAAGGCTACAAGGGCTTGATTCTTGAAGGCACAGGCTTAGGCCATGTCGCGAGATACTGCTCTGAAGCCTTAAGCAACGCGGTTTCGCACAAGGTTGTCGTGGCAATGGCTTCCCAATGCGTATGGGGTCGTGTCAACATGAACGTTTACGATTCAGGGCGCGATCTGCAGGCTTTGGGGGTTCTTCCGTTGGACGACATGCTTGCTGAGACGGCTCTTGTCAAGCTCATGTGGATTTTCGGGCAGACCAAAGACCCTGAAGAAGCGCAAAGACTACTGAAGACAGACATTGCAGGTGAGCTGTCGCCGAGAACGCTTCCCGACAAGATAGGCAATGAATAAGGAGTGCGACACGGTTATGACCATTGATTATGCGAAGGTCGGTTTGAAAGTCGGCTTGGAAATCCATCAGCAACTGAACACGTCTGAAAAACTCTTCTGCGGTTGCAAACCCGAGCTTTTCAAGGAAGAACCTGAAATAACATTCTTGCGCAGGCTTAGACCAACGCAGAGCGAGTTGGGCCAAGTTGATCCGGCAGCGTTTTTTGAGTTTCAGAAGGGAGTCAAGATCCTTTACGAGGCTAATCGTGTCTCATCGTGTCTCGTTGAGATGGATGAGGAGCCGCCTCATCCGCTGAACAGAGAAGCCGTTGAAATCGTTTTGAAAGCGGCTTTGATGATGAATGCCAAGCCCATTGATGAGGTGCACGTGATGCGAAAGACGGTGATAGACGGCTCCAACACCACGGGCTTCCAGAGAACCTGTGTGATTGCGATGAACGGGGAAATCAAAGTTGGAGACAAGATCGTTCCGATTCAGCACGCAAGCCTAGAGGAGGATGCCGCCAGAAAAACAGGCACTGAAGAGGGCAACACAACACGCTATCGCATTGACCGGCTGGGCATACCGTTGATAGAGGTTGCCACTGCCCCTGTGATCTACTCGCCCGAAGAAGCTCAAGAGGTGGCTTTGGCGATCGGAACAATTTTGAGAGCCACAGGCAAAGCCATGCGAGGTTTAGGCACAATTCGCCAAGACCTGAACATCTCAATTCCAAAAGGCGCATTGATCGAGATTAAAGGGGTTCAGGAACTGGAACTTGTGTCGGTGGCCGTGGAGTTTGAGGTTCAGCGGCAACTCAATCTGATCAAGATACAGGAGGAACTTGGAAAAAGAGGAGTGAAAGAAGAGGACATAGAGGCGGAGTTTTCTGACGTTACGGATGTTTTCAAGAGCACGAAGTGCAAGGTGATTCGAAAAGCCTTGGATCAAAAACACAGAGTGCTTGCCGTAAAACTGCCCAAGTTCAAGGGTTTCCTGAAGTTGGAGCTTTTGCCCGATTTCCGTCTAGGCTCTGAAATGGCTGATAGGGCGCGCTTTTGGGGAAGAGTAGGTGGCATATTCCATACGGATGAGATGCCTGCTTGCGGTGTGACGATTGAAGAGGTTGAAGCTCTGAGAAAAGCTGTGAAGGCTGAGGATGACGACGCAGTCGTGTTCGTTGCTGACAAGCAGGAGAACATTGGGGATGCTTTGAAGGCGGTTGTTGAGAGAGCCCGTGAATCGCTGAAAGGTGTCCCTGATGAAACTCGGAACGCTAATCCTGATGGGACGACGCGCTTCATGAGACCGAGACCAGGATCTGCGAGAATGTATCCTGAGACTGATATTCCTCCAACGTCGATAACTGAAGACTACGTTGAGGAGGTCAAGGCGAGTCTGCCTGAGCTTCCTGAGCGCAAGCTTGAACGTTTGATGAAGGAATGCAGGCTAAATCAGAAGTTGGCCAAGCAGGTTCTTGACTCCGAGTACAGCGAGCTTTTTGATATAATCGTGGAAGAGAGCCAAGTTTCGGCAACAACTGTTGCAGCTTTTCTGACAGAGACTATTACGGCTTTGAAGCGTGAAGGAGTTCAGATAGACAATGTTTCTGAAGAAGAGTTGCGGGGAATTTTCAAAAGGGTCGGTTCTGGAGAGTTGATGAAGGAAGCCTTGTCCGATGTCTTTGTATGGCTGTCAAAGAATGAAGGAAAGAATCTGGAAGATGCGATGGCTAGTCTGGATTTGAAGACTGTTTCGCGTGGTGATCTTGGCGCTTTTGTTGATAAGGTGATCTCTGAGCATAAGAAGTTGATTCAGGAACGCGGCGAAGCGAGTCTTGGTCCATTGATGGGAGTTGTAATGAAGGAGTTGCGGGGCAAGATTGATGCTGGTGAAGTCAGCAAATTGTTGAAAGAGAAGTTGAAGGAGATTGCGAAGTAGTTGGCTTTCTCTACTTGTAGGCTTTGAGATCAATGAGTGGTGCTTTCTGAACCTTCACTTGTGCTCCGCAGTATGGACACATCTTGAAGTCAGGCATCAGCGGCTTGTCGCAGACTGTGCATAGTATTGGGTATTGAGCTTTTTCTTCTATGCGTTTGATCTCCTTTCTTAAGCTGCTTAGCTCGGTGCGTGTTTTCTCGATGCTCTCCTTCAATGGTTGGATTTCTCTTACATCGGCTCTCACGTTGGTCATTAGATCTTTGACTTGTGCCAGGATTTCGTTGTCTGACTCGATGGTCTCATACATAAGGTCGAGCAGTTCGCTCTTGTTGTCCAGAAGCTGGGTTTCGACAGCGGTTTGCTGTTTGGCGTCTGAGAGTATCTTGTTCAGGAATGCTTCCATAGGATTGTCGAAGGTCACGGCGCAGGTTATTCCCCAAAGGGCTATCGTTGCCGCTGCACTTATCCAGAAATACGTCACGGGTGCTAGAGTTTGAAGTTTCTCTCCTATGAATGGGTATAGACTGAGGAGTCTGGCTTGGTTGTTGAAGATTAGGGCGGTTACAGCTTCGATAAAGTGTGCCAGTGATATGAAGGTCAAGGAGCTGAACAGCCAGACAAAGAGTCCTTTTTTCGCCAAACATGTCCCTTCATGTTTTGAGGTCAGCAGCAATAGTAGAGTAGTGTATCTTAATATTTAATACGATATTCCCGTTTCGGAATATGTCAAGAACGGCAAGTCTCGCCTCCAGAATTCTAACACCTTAAAACACGGAGGAATTCGCCTATAATTGAGATTTTCATACGTAAATTCTAAAAGGAGTTGGCATTCACTTATATCACGGGATAAACTTGCCGAAAAAGCCAGCAAGAAAAGCAAGTGAAAGTTTCGGCTTTCGCCTTCGGATGGGTGAATACGAAGTGGAGATCAGCGGATCGCGCGAAGAAGTGCTGAAGACGGTGGACGATCTCCCAAACTTGATAACCAACGTTCACAAAGCCTTTGAAAGTGTCAAACCTAGAACGGTTACTACGCTGACGGTGAAGACAGGCTCGCAGAAGCAGGAAGTCAAGACTGAGCAGTACCCTAAGATAGCATCAACGGATAACCTTGATGAAGCCATATTGCGAACTCTCGAAACTGATTGGGGTAAGTGGCGACCGAGAACAGGTGAAGAGCTCAGAGAGGCGCTTCATTCCAGTGGCATGAATGTTTCAGGTCGCATATTGAACAATGTGCTCATGAGCTTAGTCAAGAAGGGCACGGTCAGACGTTGGAATACGGACACGGGTTTCGTTTACATTCTTGCTGAGGAAGCGCTAAGCCAGAAAGGTGAAGCACAATGAAAAAGGTTGAAGCCAAGATAAAGACTCCGTTCGGCGAGATCATAGTTGAAGGCGAGACTCCGCAAGAAGTCCTGGGCATTCTTGAAGCTTTTCCACCTGACTTTATGGAGAAAGTCTCGAATCTGATCACAAGCAAGTTGATTCCTTCTGGAGCCCAGTTAAAGGGCATCTTGGAGCATACAACAGAAGGCCCCGTGATAATAGCGCGCGACAGCCTCACGCATTATGAAGCCATAGGCTTGACATTGTACGCTTCCGACGAAAAAAAGAACACTGCAGCGCAGATTCAGAAGCTTTTGGAGTCAAGCGGAATAAAATGCATGGTTCCGGCAAGACTAAACGAGATGACGAAGAGGGGACAAATTTTCAAGCCTGACCCGAACAGGCCAGAGTTCAAGCTGACCATGCAGGGCGAAAGATGGGTTGAAGACGGAGTTTTAGCCAAGCTCAGGGGCAAAATGGCTTGAGCACGCCGTCAACGAGCATTACGATCCAAATCAAATACGAGAATATTGAGAAAACTTTCACTGGCAACCCAGAACAAGTTTGGTTGGCGGTAAACAAGTTCTTCAGCGAATTTCTTCCATCATTCGAAATCGCCCAAAAATTAACGCTGAATATTGATCTGCAGAAGCTCGCCAAAGAATGCGAAGGGATTATTGCCTTTTCCCCTGAAGGCGCAAACCTTCTGGTTCCCCGAGACAAGCTGACGGACAATGAGACCCTAGCTTCGTGGCTTATGGCTTGTTATGTGGGTTTCCGGCTAGGCATGATAGAAAGCGATGCAGTTTCGAAAGAGTATCTGCAGACGAAGCTAGGTAAGGACGCAAAGATAGCCAGCACACGCCTTGGCGAACTCGTCAAGACCGACATCGCAACGAAGACGGTTGACGACAAGTACAAGTTGACAGCATTTGGCGTTGTGCAGACGCAGAAGGAGATCCTTCCAAGAATAAGGGCTAAAATAGGCTAGTCAGGTTGCAGTTTTGCCAGTGGTTGGAGAAGCTCTGTCCGACAGACGCGGTAATGCGGAAGAAGCTTTGGTCTGTTTTGCTGAAAACGGATTCATATCCCCCATAAACAAGTTCGTCATGGATCGGTGTTTGTAAGAATACTCTCCAAAATGGAGATATCTCCCGACAACGGACATCTTACGTCTGATTTCGTGCTTTCTCTAAGAATTAGAGGGTCAAATGGATATTTAAGGACTGTTAGAGGAAGGCTCTACTCGCCTTTCTTTTCCTCTTTCTTTTCGTAACTGTCTTGATGTTTCATCATTATTTTCGGGTCTGGTTTCCACTCATTGCCTTTCTTAATCGTCATGGTAATTTTTTCGTCTGGTTTCCATTCGACTTCTTTTTTCTCTTTCTTTCCTTCATTTTCTTTGCTCATGATTATCTCAAACCAGCATATTCACAATACCAATAACGAAAAATAAACCTATCGCCAAAACCAGCAATGAAAAAGCTACGTTTAGCCATCTGGCTTTCCCTTTATTGCATTCGAAGTTATTCATTGTAAGCAGAGATGTCGTTGCAACGTACCGTCTCAGCACTTCGGTCTCTGTTTTGTTTGCATACTCGTGAATCAAAGCGTCTGGGTGAATAGCACCGAAATTTCTGACCCAATAAGCCAATAATCCAAAAACTGCGGACAAAATAAAAATCACCAACGGTATTAGGAACAGAAGTTTATAATGTGTCTGTGGCAGAAGTTCAGAAATACCAGCGGTTAAAGTAGCCAATAATCCAGCGAATCCCGTGACACTACTTGCTTTCGAATCAATGTCATTAGTTCTCTTCCATTCTTGGTCGTAGCGGTCAACGATTATTTCATAGATTAGTTTATCTCTGTTCCTTTCCCCGTCTGATGACATCTGCTTACGTTCCCTTTTGAATTCTTAGTTCTTCCAGTTCAGTTATAGCTTTTCCGCAAAACCAATAACTGGCTTTCTTCATGTCCTAGAACTTTCAGACTGGAATTTGCTGTGAATGTATGAAATCACTTCAGATAGATTATTTAGTGTTTCGTTAATATAGTCAGCTATGGATTCCACGGTATTAGTTCCCAATCGTGGCGGGTTCTCAAGCCAAGAATGTCAAATCCAAATTTGCCGTTCTTAGTCGTAGTTGAATATATACCCCCAGATGATGCACGATTTCATCACGAGTTGTGACAAAATCATCCATCCATCGCATTCTGTCTTTCAATCCTTCAGCAAAGTCAGAATCCGATTTCTTCAGTTTTCCGCTTTTGACTAATGCTCGCATTCGACGCGGCAATTGGACACCTTCTTCAGCATAGTATTGCTTGATTATCCACGCTAGCGTATCCAAGAATATTCTTGCAAAAATAAAGAACGATTTTATGTCAAGTCTTATCAATATCAAGTTCTTGATTGATTCTATATCCCATTTTTCATCTGGTTTTTCGCCTTTCTGCAAAGCCTCATGGAGTGTTTTTGATAGAATCATAAACTTTTGGGTCTCAGCCTCAATTCTGTCAACGGCGATTTTTATTTCATCACCGTAGTCAAGATAATTTCCATAAATGTCCAGTTTTCTGGTATTCTTGCCATTACCTAATCCGTCTCTCAATAAAACTCGCAATTCATCAAAACACCTATCGAAATTACAGAAGTCCATAACATGGTATTTTACGTACACACTAATTAATAGTCGTAATAGCTGAACCGAAAACGTTGATTCGGATAATCCATAAAGCCTAGTTTTGTTCTGGTTGCTTAACCTCTTTCAGATTCGGGTATCTTCTAGCTTCAGCTTCGTCTATCGGGTCTTTCTTAGGTCTGGTAGCTTCAAAAAATGCGTCTAATCCACGCTTAAAATCCTCATATGAACAATAGCGTTTGCTTCTACAAACCAGCGTCCATTTCTCTGATCGTTCTAATGAGCATATCAAGGCGCGTTATTGTCTTGTCAGGAAGCACATCTTCTCTTTCTAGAGTACCGAGGTTTCTTGATTGGGCTACAAGTGATGTTGGATCTGCTTCTGCTATCTTGTCTCGCCCCTCATCACATGCAAAGCATATCGCCTTGAATCCTGCACTCTTAGCGCCCAACACGTCAACCCTCAAGTTATCACCCACATGAACGACACTGCGCGGATCAACTTTCAACTTCCTAGCAACAAGATGAAAAACCCTTGAATCAGGCTTCCGAAAACCTATCTCGTCAGAAAAAGCCAAAAAATCAAAACACTCCAACACTCCTTCCGACTCCAAAAACCTTCTCAACGCAAAACCAGGAGTCACACCCGTATTGCATATCAATCCAATCCGCTTTCCCTCCTTGGCAAGACCTTCAAACACGCTTACGGCACCTGGATTCAGATAAGGAGGAACTTCAAAAAAAGGCGACACATAAGCCGAACTCAGCTCCTCAACCCACTCATTCTTCAGAGCAAGAGAACCATTCGAGACAAACCGGACGAGAAGCTCAAGCTGCTCCACATGGCTGACGTCCTCATTCCTGTCCCAAACCTCCAAAAGCGACTCTACCACTCGCTTCAGAGCCGAACTGACTTGCTCTGTAGAAACGGGCACCCCAAGCTTATTGAAGGCTTCCGCAACGCTGCTACAACGAACCGAACTTCTACGACCACTAGCACCATCCCTCTCAAAAAGCAAGGTCTCCCAGAGGTCGAAAGTAACCGCTTTAATCAATGATTCATTGGCGCCCAAAGTGACATCTCATGATGTCTTCTCAAATTGGGATTTAAACCATGTGCCGCCCTTTTCGCCTAATCAGCGCGAAAGATGCCTCAACTGATAAAGACAATATCGGAAGCGCCGCACGCTTGCTCCACACACTCGGACTCTCGGGTATACGCGATATAAGCGTTTCAGCGTAACAAAGAACTGCTACAGTCAGAAAACGAGCCTATGGCGGTGGCCTCTTCTGAGCGTATTGATACCGGCGAGGCTTCCCCTCCCTCGTCAGCACATTGTCCCTGACTAGATCTATCAGCGCATGCGCGACCGCCGTGCGATCATAATGAAAACCTCGCCTCGCCAACTCAGTGTGCACTTCGCTCAAGCCTTTGGCCTGCGACAACCAGCCTTCTTCCCAAAGCTTCTGAATTATGCCCTTGCATGTCTCAGCTCTCGGGGGCTGCGCGGTTCTTACACCCATCAGGGGTGACTCTTTGAGCTTCTCGGTCACTGTTGAGAGTATTCTGTCAACTGTGGGCTGCAGTTGGTCTTCTCGGCATTCTATTTCGAACTCTATCTCACCCACTTTCATTTTGACTTTTATGGGAGGCTTTGGCTGGTTTTCGGTCAACCTGTCACCTTTCTTTCATCATGCTATTGTTTATTGTATTGCACATCATGTACATGCACAACACTTAAATATCTCTTCCGTTGCTTATTGGCTATTGGTGAATCTTGGTGATTGAACAATACACTATTGCAGCAACACCAAAATATAACTTTCCACAGCCCACCATGGACTTTTCCCTACCACAACGATTCACAGAACTAAGCCTACACTCGCTGAAACACGTTCAGAACCAGCCTTTTCAACTAATTCAACAAGACTTTCAACAAATCAACAACTTGGACATGAATACACAAGCCGTCAGAATCAGGATGCCACCTAAAACACTGAAACCAAGACACGAACAAACCACAGTAGCCGCCGTGGATACCTCAGTCATCAAGATCGGCGAAACAGCCACCGGCGCGCTCATAGCCGTGAGGGGAGCGAGCATTATGAAACAGAACAAGCGGTACCACTATACGAGACTCGGCCCCTTCATCTTCCACATAACAGAGGAAAACAAACACGAAGTCTACAACATGCTCCAGAGAACCTACTTTGACTCTTCGCTCAACCCGAACCATCACGGTTGCCCAAACCTTCAACAGATGCCAACACGATTGGCAAGCCTATTCGAAAGATGGCTCCAGTCAATGCTCGCCAGAAACACAAAAAACGGACTGATCCTCTTCGACGGCTCGTTGACAGCGGGAACGCCAGACACACCGATACAAATCATGAGGCAGATTCTCACAACTGCAAGAAAAGGAGGCAACACGGTGCTAGCCTTCTCGAAAATGACAACCCTCCGAGTTAACGGACGCTTGATAACAGATCTGCCCCTCGAAAACGAACCGCCTTACCTGCTTGAGATAGAGAGCCTGAGACCTAAAGCTCCAATCGCTCTGATGGGTGATGTCTACGTGGCAAAACTGGCAAATGGAAGCTATGCCTTCAGGCTTGATATTGACAGAGAAGCCTCCGCAGAAGGGAAAATCCGCGCTGTTGAGCAACTCCTGGGCAACGATCTGCTCTCGCAAAGCTATCCTGAAACCCTTCGGTTAGCCCATATTTTCTGCACATTCACGGCTAACGAGGTATTAGCCATGCAGCATTTTACCACGCGGCGATATGGACTGAGACTGGTCAACAGGCCAGACATGCACAGCTTGCTCTTTGGCCCGTTCGGAAGAGGAGAGTACTATTCATGAAACTCTACAAGAAAGAAGGTAACGTACTGCAGATCTTGAGTTTTTCAAACGAAAGTGCAGAAAAAGGGGACTACTTGCTTGTTGAAGACGCTGAAGCGGAGAAAGCTTTGATCGTACAGGTGATCGACGTACAGTTCGCTAGCATCCCAGGTGTGCTCGAAGAACTGCTGCGTACTTTGCCTGACGGCGGCGAATTGATGCAAGGTGAGAACTTTGACCCGCTGGAGATAGCTCCGCACATCACCTACATTCAGGATGCAAGCCTGCTTATCTGCAAGATCAGAGCTACGATGCAAAATGACAGCCTAAGCCCCAGCAGTTCATGGTTGCCCTCGCGCTCACAATCGACAGTCAAGAAGCTTCCACTACCGATGCTAATGAAACTCGCCAAAGTCAACGGAAACCTTCCCATAATACTCGGTAGCACGAAAGATTCTTCACTGCTGACAATTGACGCCACCGCGTTAGACGGCGGACTAAACATAATAAGCGGAAAAAAAGGCACAGGCAAATCTCACCTTTCCAAACTCCTGATGCTAAGCCTAGTAGGCTTCAAGGCAACCGTCGTAGTCTTCGACCTAAACGGCGAATACCTAAGCCTCGGAACCGCTTCAGACGGAAAAAGAAACGCCTACTATGACAAGGTTCACGTGTTGACTCCCTCCCAAAACTTCAAAGCAGCCCTGAAACAGATCAACCTACACGTCCTTCTCGGCATTCTCATTCACGCGCTCCACCTGCCTGGGACATCTGCGAGAGAGTTCAGACGCATATGGAAAACGCTACAGGAAAAAGACATGCTGACCCTACACGATCTAGGCGAAACGATACGCATATGGAGCTGCAACCAGCATGTTCGAGACGCGCTTTCATCACGCTTCCACTCTCTCATCAACTCCGGATTCTTCACAGACAATATCGCAGAAGGCACGACACTCGAGGAATCCCTGTTCAAAGCCAAGGAACAAGGCGGAGCAGTAATAATAAACTTGCGCAACACCTCCGCAATAGACAGACAAATAGTTGTCGAATACGTGCTCGGCAGGCTCGTAGAGTCGCTGGCGAGCTGGAAGTTGAAGGCAGCTTTTCTTTTCGCTGAAGAAGCACATCTATACCTTCGAGAAACCTACTGGGACGACATAGTGACGCGAATGCGACACTTCGGCATATTCACCACATTCATCACGAACCAGCCCGACACAGTCAAGGAGAACATCTATCGCCAGGCCGACAACATTTTTCTGTTCAACTTCACAAACGAACATGACTTGGACGTGGTTTCACGGGCGGCGCGCGTCGACACGGAAACGGTCAAGTCGATAGCCCGAGACCTACCGCCGCACTATTGCCTTTCATTGGGAAAAGCGGTGGGAGACTTTCCAATCGTCGTCAAGATCAAAGCTTTGGATGTCAAAACCATGGGCGAAACGCGACTCTTCTTCAAAGACATGAATTGAGTTTTTCCAGCTTTTCCTTGTTCCGCTGAAAGAAAGCTCTAATGGTTTTTGTCAGATCGTATGCTTCAACTTCGCCTAGCGGAACCCATCTAAGCTCTTCAGCGTCGCTTCCAGCCTTAGCTCCGCCGCCTTTGAGCTTCACGAAATAGTCGATTATGATGAAGTGATACTTCACCTTTCCATTCTCATCGAAGTCTATGTTGTCAACAACGTCAACGTGCTCAGGCTTCTCAGCATCCAAAACGGTTTCCTCTTTGACTTCTCTAATAACAGTCTCTTCAGTGCTCTCACCCAGTTCCACTAACCCACCGGGGATGCTCCATTTGCCCTTCCCTGGGTCGTTTCTGCGTTTCTCAAGCAGAACCTTACCTTCACAGACTATGACTGGCCCACTCCTACGATAGGCTGGTCAGGGTAGAGTCTCTTCAAAGATCGGAGCCTCTATGAGCCATTGGTCTATTCGTATCTCAAGGCTTCCACTGGTTTGAGTTTTGAAGCCCGCCATGCCGGATAGATCCCGAATACGACGCTTACTATCAAGCCGAAAGCAAAGGCGCCAATGAATAGTGTTGGCGAAATAACAGGCGTTATCGCAAGATTGCCCATATTAGCACCTGGGTTTGCACGTGAGTTGCCTCCGCCCCCAAGAGCTGCAAAACTGAATCTAGCAAAGACTTCAGCCAAGCCCCAGCCCAAGCCGATGCCTATTGCTGCTCCTAGCAAGCCGATAATCATGGCTTCGCTTAGGAAAACCAATAACACTGTTCGCCCTTTCATCCCCAAAGCCTTGAGTATGCCGATCTCTCTGGTGCGCTCCATAAGAGAAACGATCATAATATTCATTATCCCGATTCCAGCTACCAAGAGCGAAATCCCGGCGATTCCAGCCAAGAAAAGCTCTATACTTGCGAAAGCCGTTGAAATTATATCCAGTATGGCTGTGGGCGAAGTCGCAGAGACTTGGCCGCCGAAGGCATTCTTTATCGCTTCTGAGACGCTTGTGATCGTAGCATTGTCACTGTTGACCAACTGCACAAGTATCGAATCGCACTGGTCTGTTCCAAAGAAGCTCTGAGCCTGAGAAATCGGAATGTAGACACCTGCATCAGAAGGCCCGCCGATGCTGAAACCCCCGATCTCACCGAGCACTGCTGAAACATGGCCTGTATAGGTGATGTTAACACGCACCGGAAGGTTGCTCACAAAAGTAATGTTCGTCCACGTAACCTCAACCGCATCGTTCAAGCCTACAAGTACCGTATCGTTCCTCCACGGCGTATGTATCCGCGACCCAATAACAACGGTATCATTGTTTGGATCCAAAGGCAAAGTCCCGTTCGCGGCCATAAAAGTCGACCCGTAGATTCCAGCATATTTGGCAAAGTCGACACCTGTAACCGAAAGCAAGAAGGTGCCTTCGCTTGAGTTAACGTAGCAAGCTCTCTGAATAACCGCAACCGATATGCTCACATTCGCGATGCTGTCGATTGTCTTTGTGTCATTCACGAAGAGCTGATAACTGGATCCTGTTGTTCCGAAGCTCCGCGCAGAGACAAGCAGAGTGTTTGTAGCAAACCCCTTCTCGAACTGAAGAGTTATCGTGTTCTGAAAGCCTTGACTCAGCGAAAGCAGCGCTACAATGGCAGCTATTCCAATGATTACTCCTAGAGTTGTCAGACCTGCTCGAAGTTTTCGGAGTCGGATGGCGCTGGAAGCATATGAGAAAACGTCCCGCATCTTCATGTCAATTCACCATGTCTTGCGTTATCACGCCGTCGAACATCTGAACTATATGCTTTGTTTCCATAGCCAAGCGATGGTCATGAGTAACCATGATTATGGTCACGCCCTTCTCTTCATTAAGTCGTTTAATCAAAGACATTATTTCACCTGCAGTCCTGGAATCAATGTTACCCGTGGGCTCATCCATCAACAGAAAACGAGGGGTGTTCGCCAAAGCACGAGCAATGGCCACACGTTGTTGTTCTCCACCGCTAAGTTCCGCGGGCTTGTGGTCCATCCTGTCCTTCAAGCCTACCATTCCCAGCAAATCCTCCGCATGCTTCCTCCTTTCTGCCCTCCCAGTGCCAGCTATTGACATTGACAGCTCAACGTTCTCCTCCGCAGAGAGCCGTGGAATCAAGTTGAAGAACTGAAATACGAAGCCTATCGTGCGTCTCAAGTCTGCCAGCTGATTGTCATTCAGCGTCGAAATATCCGTTCCTTCTATGATCATTTTGCCCTCAGTAGGCTTGTCTAGTGCCCCAATCAGGTTAAGCAGGGTGGACTTGCCGCTTCCGGAAGGCCCCAAAATGGCCACAAAGTCGCCGCTTTCGACCTTCAGGTTCACGCCGCGTAAAGCATCAACCGGAACCTTCCCAAGCATGTAAGTTTTCTTCAGATTGACTGCCTCAACAATTGTAGTCACCGACATCAGCTCCCGATTCTTGTATGTACTTGCTTACTTGGTCAGAAATCTCCATGACATGACTATCCCTATTGTTGAAGCCACTGCAGCAAATATCCCAACGTACGTAAAGTCCACGGCAAGCTGCGCCCAATCAGTATTGAATATCAAGAGTTGTCTTACTGCGTCAGTCGTGTAGGTTAACGGGTTGACCTTCGCTATGGCTTGGAGCCAGTCAGGCATGAACTTGGTTGGGAAGAAGGCATTGCTTGCGAACATCAGTGGCAGGTTTATCAGGTTGACAACGGCCATCGGCGTCTCTATTCTTGTTGATCTTATCGTGATTGCAATGAAAACCGAAGACAAGCCCACGCATATCAGAAACATGATAGCGAAGACACCCAGTATGTTGAGCAGGTTGAAGTTTGGCCCAAACTGGAGGCCGAAAGCCACTGCAATGGCTATTATGAGACCCGCTTGGAACATTGATCGCAATGTTGCGGAAAGGACCTTAGAGGATATTATCACGGCTCTGGACACAGGGGTGCTGAGGACCTTATTTAGGAAACCCAAGCGTCTGTCCCAAACCACTGACATACCGCTGAACATCGTAGTAAAGAGAGCCGTGAAGGCAATCATTCCCACAGCCATATAAGAGAAATAATCAGTCGTATTGAAAGCGTCGGTCATGACAGAGTTTCCCAATCCTGAGAATATATTGCCAAGGTCGCCCATAAATAACGGAACCTGCCCCTGAGGCATACCGCGTTGTAACAGACTTTGCTGGAGTCTTCCCACAAGATCAGGTGTCATGAATGAAGTGCCCGTGAATATGGCGCCTACGTTCATTGCTTTTCCCAACAGACCCATCCATAGAATCGGCTGGATTATTGAGAGCAGGAATATCACCGGAGCCTTGTACCATTTCTTGAGCTCTCGGTTAGTCAAGGCCCAAAGACCATGCAATCTGCTTTTGGAATTGCCATTGGTTTCGCTCATTGATGAGCCCTCCTCATCGCCATCCTCTGCGCGGCAAAGGCTTCCCTAGACTCTTCTGCATCACGCATTGACTTGCCTGTATACTCCAGATAGACCTCGTTCAACGTAGGCTCCGTAAGTGAAAGCTTCGTCACAGTATGCCCCTTTTTCCGCAAGGCTTCAATAATGAAAGGCGCTGTAACTTCCCCGTACTCAGCCTTGATCCTGTAAGAGCCATTTTCCTTCTTAACATCCTTCACGTGTTCGACTTTCTGAATAAGTTCAGTCACATCTACATCCTCCTTAATGTTCAGGGTTATCAAGTCACCGCCCAAACCATGCTTCAACTCTTCAGGGGGACCAATCACGACTATTTTTCCATGATCGATTATTGCTATGCGGTCACAAAGTGCGTCAGCTTCTTCAAGATAGTGCGTAGTCATGAAAAGCGTCATGCCATATTCCTTCTTCAGTTTTCTGATGTAGTTCCAAGTCGCAGTCCTCGTCTGAACATCCAAGCCCAGCGTGGGCTCATCCAAGAAAAGCACTTTGGGTCTATTGATCAGCCCGCACGCAAGCTCAAGCCTGCGGCGCATTCCACCAGAAAAGGTCTGAACCTTCTTGTCCTTGAAATCGGTCAGCTCAACAAGATTCAGCAGTTCTTGTGCACGCTCTTTCGCGACCTTTCGCCGGATTCCATACATATCCGCACACAAAAGAATATTCTCCAAACCAGTCAGGTCTTCGTCAGCAGTGTATTCTTGCGGAACGACGCCGATGACATTTCTAACGTCGTTATTCTGTTTGGCGATGTCGAAGCCTAGGACGGAGGCTTTGCCGTCCGTAGGTCTCAGTATCGTTATCAACATGTTAATCGTTGTTGTCTTTCCGGCACCATTAGGCCCCAGGAAACCGAAGATCTCCCCTTGTTCAACGCTAAAGCTCACATGATCAACTGCCGTCAGATGTTTGTTGAAAACCTTCGTCAACCCTTCAGTCTTGATGACTTCTTCACCCATGTTGCTTCACCTTCAGTTTCTGGCATATTCCTTCAAGCTTTTCTGCCGTCTCATCTAAAGTTTTCGTCGCTTCTTCGACTGCTTGCTCAGAAAAATGCTCTTCAAGGCAGCTCCCGAGTTCGAAAAATGCTCCCATGACTCGCCTGACAGATTCTCGGACCTCTGCAGTTTTTTCGGGTGGAATATGAAACCACAAAGCTCCCAAGAACGGAGGGGCAAGTAATCTCGCTTCTTCTCCGAATTTCTTCTTAATCTTCTTCTGCTCCTCAAGCAAGCCTTTGCCCTTGTCCGTGAGCTCATAGCGCTTCAGACCATTCTGGTCTGTTGGCAACTCCTTCACGTGCCCATTATCCTGTAGCCAAGCCAAGAGCGGGTAAATCGAACCTGGGCTTGGCCTCCAACGCCCATCTGTTCTGTGTTCGATCTCGTCTATTATCTCTGAACCCGACATGGGCTTATCGCTGAGCGATTCAAGAACTTGATAGCGTATGAACCCTTTTGGCACCATAGCAGTGTGCCTCATCCAATGCCTCTTGTGCAACAATGTTCTCATCACCATCGATATCGTAATTGATATCGGCAGCGATATCAATAGCGATACTTAAGCTTTGTGTCAAAAACTGAATGATCTACTCAATCAAGGTTCCTATACTCTTGCCTTTTACGGCCATCAGAACGTTCCTAGGGGCAAACCCATTTACGACCGCAACCTTAACGCGCATCCGCCTCAACAACTTGACTGCTTCAGGATCGACGATCTGATGTATGCCTGCTTTGTGTTTGTCCTCTGTAAAGATTCCTGATAGATCCTCAAAGCTCAAGTGATCAAGTTTGACGGCGTCCTTGTGAGTTCTCGGATCCTTGTCGTAGATGCCATCCTGGTCTGTCCCTTTAATCACTAGATCAGCACTCATGCTTTCAGCGATCAGAGCCGCCACCGCATCCGTAGTCATGCCCGGCTTCAATCCGCCCATCACGGCGATCTTTCCCTCTCGCAAACAGCTCGTCGCCTGCTCAATAGTCAGAGGGACAGTATCGCAGCCTGATTTGCCGAGTTTCTCAAGGAAAAGTTGAGCAAAGATTCTCGAAACTGAAATGGCGACCTCGTCCTGCGCTTCTTCAGGCAGTCGCATGCGTTTTGCGGCCTGGATAAATTTTCTTGCTAGCATGCCCCCTCCAACAACGACCGCGACTTCATGCCCTTGCTTTCGCAGACTTTTCAACAAGTTAGTGTATTTGCATATTAGGTCTGGTTTGATCGGTGAGCCGACGACTGAGCCGCCGATTCTCAGCACGATTCGCATTACTGTTTGCACCCTTTTACAAGCTAGTATAGGTGCCTTTCAGGTTAAAAATACTTCAGGAAAAGCCTGCCAAGAGTTGCTGGCTTCTCTGTCTGCTCGTTGTTGGATTAGTAGTCCCCAGTGATTTTCGCTTCATGTGTATTCGGTGCCGAACCATTTTCCCATAAGCACCACAGAACTAGATCCCTGCCCACTTGCGATGCTGGAATGACCCCAGCTGACCAAAGCTATCATGCTCTTTATCTCAGAGCTTCTATTGTATAAAGTCAAGCATCTGGCAACCGCAAATTCAAGAAGTGAAATGCTTTGTTCAAGATCGAAACAACTGCTGAGAAAGACTTCAGAAATATACCAAGCCCATGCAGATACTGCCTATACTGGCAGACAAGTGACGAATATGACCAAAAAAGGCTTAAGCCTGAAAATGAGACGGAAAAGCAAGAATGGGTCAGGAAAGTGATTGCTGAATTCGGACCTTCCATCCAGACATCATATCTTGATGGCGAACCAATAGGTTTTGTCCAATATGCACCAGCCAGGTTCTTTCCCCGCACAAAAGAATACGTTTCTGAGCAACCAAGCGAAGATGCAGTCTTCATCGCATGCCTTTATATAGTGAAGAAAGAAGCACGTGGAAACGGATTCGGCTCGAAAATGCTCGAGCAGTTACTGGCTGACCTCAGGAAAAGAGGGTACAAAACCGTGGAGACGTTCGCAAGAAAGAGCTCAGCAGAAAACCCCTCAGGGCCTTTAAGACTTTACGTGAAGCATGATTTCAAAGTGAAAAATGAAGAAGATGATTTTCCGCTTGTGCGCCTTGAACTGTGATTCCAAAGACGTAGCTTCGCTAAGGAGCTGCGAGATTTGAAAAATAGAAAAAACGGGTCTAGTAGTTCTCGCACCAGACCTCGAAAAAGGCTCTTGGGTGATCGCAGACAGGGCATTTCTCCGGAGCCTCGTTGCCTTCGTAGACGTGACCGCAGTTTCTGCATTTCCACTTGATCAGTGAATCTTTTTTGAAGACTCTACCCCTTTCTACATTATCGAGGAGTTTTCGATATCGTCTTTCATGGTATGCCTCGACTTTTGCGACCATGCTGAAGGTTCGTGCCACTTCCTTGAAACCCTCTTTCTCGGCTATTTGGGCAGAGCCAGGGTAGAGTGTGCCCCATTCGAGTTTCTCGCCTTCTGTTGCTGCTCTCAGATTCTCAGCCGTCGCGCTGGTCATTCCAGCGGGATAGGCAGCGGTAATCTCTACTGATCCACCTTTGAGATGGTTGAAAAACAGTTGTGCATGTTCCTTTTCGTTGTCAGCCGTCTCCTGAAAAATAGCCGATATCTGTTCGTATCCTTCTTTCCTAGCTGCAGTGGCAAAAAAGGTGTATCTGTTTCTAGCTTGAGATTCGCCAGCGAACGCTGCTAGTAGGTTCTTCTCAGTTTGACTTCCTTTCAGGTCCATTATCAATACTTCCTCTTGACCTATACTTTCTGCACGAGACCTAAAAAGCATTTTGAGATCAGATCTTTGCTTTCATTTGAAAAGTGGTCGCAAGCCCAGAGCTAGCGAAGCTGGAACTCCTCTGCAGGAAATGGAGCGAAAACGACTCATGCCTTTGCATTTAATACGGAAATTCTTGTCTGTGAGCAACGCTTAAGTATGACATATGTCATGAGATTCATTGTGCACGAGACAGTCCAAGAGAGGAAAAGAATGCAGAAAATGAAACCCTACACCATTGATCTAACGAAAATCAATGGAAACGGCAGGGTTAGTTGCCCGAAATGCGGAGTCGAAATCTCTCCAGATGACACATCAGAAGACGTCTACACCATAATAGAACCTGTGGTTAGAGAAGACCGCCTAGAGAAAATAATACTGCAATGCAACAATTGCAGAAGCCAGATCAGTCTGGAAGGATTCAGCACTCTGAGCAGAATGGCAGCCAGACGAAACTAGGCTTCAACGTCTTTTCAAATTGCCGGATCTCATTGATTAGAGCGCACGTTCTATACAATAGTCTAGGAGGGCTGAAAAGCATCTAGTTTCCAGTTTCCCGGCTAAGTCTGGAATCTACATTACTTGAGGGTCCAGCATAAATGTTAAATCCTTTCATCCAGATGTCCTAGCTGTGAAGTTCTAAGAGGCTGAGCTTGAAACGACCTTTGATTCTGTGATCGTCCGGTTCGGCGGAGAAATAGGTATCAAGAGCGAATGGACGCGTCGCGTCTATGAAAAGATACTGCTCAGAAACATAGGAAAGACTCTGGATGACTTCAGTGTCCCTTATGAAAGAATAGAGCGCAGAAGAGGCAGATTCTACGTCAAAACGAGTCAAGCGCAAGAGACTGCCCAAAGACTGACACGGATCTTCGGAATCTCGTCGGTCTCTCCAGCGATCGAGACTAGTTCGAACATTAAGGACATTGTGCAGACTGCACTTGACCTAGCTTCGACGATTTTTCAGCCTCACAGTGCGTTTGCAGTCCGCTGCCACAGAGCTGGAACACACTCGTACACGAGCATGGACTTATGCAGAGAAGTCGGAAAACAGGTTCTGGATAACCTAAAAGAGAGAAAACTGAGCGTGAATCTAGACAATCCTGATCACACGTTAAGCATTGAAGCCAGAGACGCTGAAGCCTACATCTTTGCCAATACATTACAGGCTGCAGGCGGGTTTCCAGTTGGCTCCCAGGCAAAAGCTGTCGCCCTCCTAAGCGGAGGCATTGATTCTCCTGTGGCTTGTTGGCTCGTAATGAAACGCGGCCCCCCAATAGTTCCAGTCTATCTTGACAATTCCCCATTGACGGATGAGTCCACGACGACCAAAGCCCTCGATACTGCAAAGAAACTTTTCGAATGGTCAATCGGCTATCAGAGAAAAATGTACGTCGTACCACATGGTGAGAATCTCCAGGTTTTCGTCAACAAAGCTCCGCGAAGGCTAACCTGCCTTTTGTGCAAGCGTATGATGTACCGCATCGCTGAGCGCGTAGCAGACATCGAAAATGCTGAGGGCATAGTCACTGGGGAGGCTATAGGCGAGCAGGCGAGCCAAACGTTCACGAACTTGAGAGTACTAGACGAAGCAGCAAAGAACTACCCGATACATCGCCCACTACTAGGTTTTGACAAAACGGAAACCGAGGCTTTAGCGCGAAAGATTGGCACCTACGAGATTTCGATTCGAAAAGCCAGAGGCTGCAACGCGGCACCTGACCAACCAGCGACTCAGGCAAAACTGGCAATGGTGAAGGAAGCTGAACAGAATATTGACGTAGAGAAGATGGCTGACGAGTCAGTGAAAGCAGCTAGAATCTTGACGGTCTAGGCCAGAAGGAATCTCTTATTAGAAAAGGTGCACCTATCCTTTCGTGTTATGTCGTCGGCTGACATTGCAGTTCAAGTGTTTCGAACCTTGGAAAACGAGGACCTTAGGGTACTGCAGGTCATAGAAACCGCGATGAGCCAACACGAATTTGTCTCAAAGGAACAGATCGCCAAGTTCGCCAACCTCAGCCTTTCCCGAGACACAGATTTTAGGTTAAATCGTCTGAGCAAGATGAATTTGATCTATCAGATGCGAAGCGCATATGTTGGTTACACTTTGAACTACGCGGGTTATGACTGTCTCGCGGTAAACGCGCTGGTCAAAGCTGATATGCTGGAAGCTTTCGGCAAATCCTTAGGCGTGGGCAAAGAAGCTGACGTTTACGACGCGCTAGACCCGAAGGGCAAACGCATAGCTGTCAAATTTCACAGGTTGGGCAGAATCAGTTTCCGCCAGACGCAACGAAAAAGAGGCTACGTGAAAGAACATGCGGGCTGGCTTTTCCAGTCGCGGCTGGCTGCGGAAAAAGAGTTTGAAGCTCTGAAGCTTCTTTATCCAAATGGCGTGGCTGTTCCGGAACCAATTGGCCAAAGTCGTCACGTAATAGTCATGGGAATGATCGAAGGCGTCGAACTCGCGAAATTAGGCAGGATGCCAAAACTCGACAGAATATTGAAAGAGATACTGCGGAACGTTCGCAAAGCTTACCTTGAGGCAGGCATCGTTCACGGTGACCTAAGCGAGTACAACATAATTCTGAAACCTGATCTTCACATTCTTATCATTGATTGGCCGCAGCATGTTGAACGTGAGCATCCAAGCGCAGAGGAACTTCTGAAGCGGGATGTCCGGAACGTGCTACGGCATTTTGAGCGAAAGCAAAAGCTGAACGTAGAACTAGAAGAAGCCTTGGCATACGTGACTGGAACCGGGAAAATGCCAGCTTTCTCAGCTTAGCCAATCAGTATGTAAAGCACGTTGTTTCCACGTAACAGAACATTGCCATAGTTAGTAAGCAATTGGTCATCTTTGCTTTCAGTTGCGCCTTCCAAGAGAATGTTCATGTGCCCGTCGCACTTGATCATTTTGCCCTTATACTCGCATCCGTTCTTCAGCATGACTGCGATGTTGGCGTTCAATTGCTTGGTCAACACATTTAACGGTTTTTTGCTAGGCTCCATTGAAGCACCTTTTGGTCAATCATCCATATCCACAATCTACTTGCATATAAAAGTTTTATGAACAACAGCGCCAAAACATGAAGAGGCTTTGCTACAACTTCTTTAGTATAGATAGAGCTGCAACTATCAGAAAAGCCAATCCAGCCCACCATGTGCTATTTGTGAGAAAGTAGACCACAACGGCCACGACAGCGGCAGGAATGAGAACGATGATCAAGCGGATGACCAGAAGTATTATCAGGCCCAATATGATTAGCCCGATGAGCCCCATGACGTCATAGGTGAACCAGCTCAACAGATTTCGCCGTCTAGAATCGTATGCGGAGAAGAAGTTAATAACAGTTCTTCACTATACGCGTAGACAGAGAGTGACCGCAAAATGAAATACGAGATAAAGTACAAACCGTCCTATTCCATGCTTGTAGTAACTCTAGACCAAGGCGAAACAATCACGGGCGAAGCTGGCGCAATGACCTACATTGACCCAACCATAGAGCCACACACACGCAAAAGGGAAAAGAGCCTTCTAGGCAGCCTAGGCTTGACGATAATAGGCAGACAGTCGTTCTGGGTGAACGATTACACTGCTACGAACGGACCGGGAGCTGTAGGACTTGTTGCGGCACCTGTGGGCGACATAGAGATGCTGGAGGTCAAGCCGAACCAAGGCTACGTTATCCAGAAGTCTGCGTACATAGCTTCAACGCAGAATGTGGACTTAGACATCAAGTGGGAAGGGTTCACCAAAGGCCTGTTCGGTCAAGGACTTTTTATGATAAAAGTGTCAGGCAACGGAATGCTCTTCATCAACACGTTCGGAGCCATAGACAAACACACTCTCAAACCTGATCAAACAATGATCGTTGACAACTTCCACTTAGTGGGCTTCAGCGATACTTGCAGGTACAAGGTTACAAAGTTCGGCGGACTCAAAGAAACCATACTAGGCGGAGAAGGCCTAGTGACACAAATCACCGGCCCCGGCGACATTTACATACAGACCAAAAACCTGAAGGAATTCGTGGACTGGCTTTGGACTCTTATTGAACCGAGAGTGCGGTCGAGAGCCCGTTAAACCCAATCTTTTCTCCTTTCAAACGTTTGTATCGAGTCTTCTTCCGCACAAAACTTAAGTCGTCTCCGACGTTCTGTAAGATGATCGAAAATGAAGATAGTAGTCCTAGACCACGTGTACCTTGAAGAAGAGCACGTCAAGAGATTGAAATCGCTCGGTGATCTAGAGATATTCAAGGAGCCACCTAACACCTCTGATGAGTTGAGAAAAAGAATAGATGCGGCTGACATTGTTATAGTCGGCTGGACCGACATTGCTAGAAGCATAATCGATTCCGCCAAGAAGCTCAGGATGATTTCAATATGGGCCACCACCTGCCATTACGTGGATCTTGTAGCAGCAAAGGAAAGAGGAATCGTGGTCACGCATGTTCCAGCTTATTCCACGGAATCTGTTGCCGAGCATGCGTTTGCATTGATGCTGGCGGCAACCAGAAAATTGCCACTGGCTGACAAGCACGTCCGGAGAGGCGAGTTCGATTGGAGACCATTTGGAGGACGCGAACTGGCAGGGAAGACACTGGGCGTAATTGGCACTGGCGCGATTGGCTGCCGGGTTGCGGAGATAGCTAAGGCTTTCAAGATGCAGATTCTCGGCTACGACAAATATCCTAATATGAAAAGAGCAGAAGAAATCCGCATAAAATATGTTGACCTTGACACGTTGTTAAGGGAAAGCGATTTCGTGACCATACATGTGACTTTGACGTCTGAGACTAAGGGGCTTCTGGGAAAGAAGGAAATCGAATCCGTGAGGAAAGGTGCCGCAATAGTCAACACGTCGCAAGGGAAGGTGATCGACGAGAAGGCTCTAGTGGCCGCGCTGAAGTCAGGCAGAGTCTCGTTCGCGGCTTTAGACGTGTTCGATCAGGAACCTCCAGCCAAAAACAATCCGTTGTTCAAGCTTGACAATACGGTGTTTTCCCCTCACGTCGGGTTCCACACGGTCGAAGCGGCAAAGAGATGCACCGACATCTGCATCGAGAACGTTGCGAAGTTCCTGAGCGGACATGAGCAAAATGTCTGCTAGAGAGAGTGAGTCGAGATGCACTTAACGAAAGAGGAAGAGCGGGTGCTAGCAGGCGAGTTTGGAGAAGGAACGCAGAAGGCTCTTGAGCTGCTCGTCGCAATCGGAGACGCGTATGACGCTGAGAAAATGATCCCTGTTAGCCGCGCTCACGCCGCCGCCAGCGGGCAGGAAGGAGACCTGTACTTTGTTGAACTGCTAGCCAACGGAGGCGCACATTGCAGAGTGCCTACCAGCACGAATCCAGTGTACGATATCCCGTATTTTCACAAGATGTTTGATGGGATTCCGGAGGATCAGGCTGATGTTGCTCGAAGAGTGATGGAAGCTTACCGGCGTGTTGGCGCTATTATGAGCTGGAGTTGTGTGCCGTATTTGGCTGAGAATATTCCGTTGACTGGTGAGGCCGTAGCTTTTTCGGAGTCTAGTGCTACTCCTTACGTGAATTCGGTTATTGGTGCGCGGACGAATCGCGAGGCAGCTCAGAGCGCGCTGGCTGCAGGGGTCATCGGGAAGACTCCCTTGTATGGCTTCCATATCAAGGAGAATCGGAAAGGCACACATCTTGTCAAGGTGGATGCTGCGGTGAAGGACGAATTTGATTATACTCTTCTGGGGTATTACGTTGGCAAGCAAATTGGCTTTGGCGTTCCCGTGTTTTCTGGTATCAGGAGGCAGCCGAACACTGAGGAACTCATAAACTTCTGCGCTATGTCGAACGTGTCTGGTGCGATTTCCATGTTTTACATACTTGGGTGGGCAATTGAGGCTTCGACAGCTGAAGAGGCGTTTCAGGACGACGTTCCAGAAGATGAGATCACGGTAACCGACAAAGATCTGAAACTGGCGTGCGATGAGCTTCAGACGACAAGCGGCAAAATAGACTTTGTCATGCTCGGATGTCCGCATTACACCTTGAAGCAGCTGGAAGAAGTGGCTGGGCTCTTGAAGGGCAGGAAGCTGCACAAGGACGTGTCGTTTTGGGTTTGCACATCGGCAACTGGCAAGCTGCTGGCTGAGAGAGACGGTTGCGTTGATGTTATTGAGAATGCAGGCGGACACGTAGTGGTAGACACATGCATTGATGAGCCGTGCTGGTTTGCGTACAAGGATAAGGTGGGCATGACGGATTCACCAAAGTGCGCTTACTATCGCAGATTCAAAGAGGCTAGAGTAGGAAGACTAAAAGACTGTGTTGAAGCAGCCATCAGGGGGAAATAGAGATGAGAAGTTCTGAAATCGTGCTGAAGTGTCACAAGATCATCAGCGGCTATGGCGAAGGTGAAGCCTTGGTTTCTCATGAGCCCATTTGCTTCTACCTTACCGATCCGAACACAGGCATCGTCAGGGAGAAAGGCCACGATTTGGCCGGAAAAAGTGTTGCCGGCAAGGTCCTTGTGTTTCCATCCGGGAAAGCCAGCTCAGTCGTTCAGATAGACGGCCTATTCAAGCTCGCCCAACACAATCTTGCTCCTAAGGCGTTGATAGTCAAAGACGTAGAGACGGTGCTCGTAGTAAGCGCTTTCATTGTGAAAGTTCCTTTAGTGGATAGACTGGAACAAGATCCATTTGAAGCTATTCACAATGGCGACTTCGTCAAGGTAGACGCTGAAAAGGGCACGGTATCAGTGACAAGGTCACAATCTTAGCACGTCGCGTCGCCATCTAGGTCTTTTCGCCTAGGCACTTCTTGAGCCGCTCCATTCCCTCTCTGACGAGCTCATACGAAACAGAGTATGATATTCTAAGGTGCCCTTCACCAGTTTTTCCGAAGCCTGAACCTGGCGCGGTCACGACTCCAGCTTTCCTTAGCAAATACTCCGCGAATGCGTCATCAGATTTCTCGAAACGTGAGAAATCTGGAAAAACGTAGAAAGCGCCTTTCGGCACGGTGAAATATAAGGACTTGATCCTTTGAAGTTCATGAAGCACAAGTTCTCTTCTTCTACTGAATTCGGCTACCATTTGTTCGACGCAGTCCTGTCGTCCCGTCAACGCTGCAAGAGCCGCCTTTTGCGATATCGCGTTCGGGCATAGAACTGCATAGTAGTGAAGCTTCCGCAGGATTGTGGATAGCTTCTTTCCAGCGGATATGTAGCCGATTCTCCAGCCGGTCATTGCGTAGGCTTTTGAGAAGCCATTTCCTGTGACGGTTCTTTCTTCCATTCCAGGCATGGAACCTATGCTGACGTGTCTTGTGCCATCGTACACTATTTTCTCATAAATCTCGTCAGAGAAAACTATCAGGTCGTGCTTCTGTGCTACCTCAGCTATGACTTCGAGGTCTTGCTTCGAGAAAACGTGCCCCGTTGGATTAGACGGGTTGCACATCCAAACCAGTCTAGTTCTTTTCGTTACCTTCTTCTCCAGCTCTTCTAGGTCTATTCTATAGTCTTTTCTCTCATCAAGCGGAACTGCAACGGGCTTCGCTTCTGCTATTAGCGTATCTTCAAAGCAGGCGGGATAGTAAGGATCAAGAATCAAAGCTTCGTCGCCGCGATTCAGAAACCCTAGAGCAGCGATCAGCATGGCTTCCTGAGAACCAGAGGTCACCGTGATCTCAGTCTTCGGATCAGCATCTATACCATTGTCCTTCTCAAGTTTTTCAGCGATGGCTTCACGCAATTCAAGCGTACCGTCCATCGCAGTGTAATGCGTAAAGCCTTTCTGAGTCGCTTCAATAGCTGCCTCAAGGATATGCTTAGGCGTTGTGAAATCAGGCTCACCCTGCTCCATGTGAATAACGTTCTTCATTCCTGCCGAAAGATCGAGCATCTTTCGAATCGACGAAGGCTTGATCAGATTGACCCTATCGGAACCTTCAGGCAACCGTCTTCACCGCCATTCTGCGAAACACACCTTCGCTCACACAGTCATCTGTGAAATCATATAAGACTTGACGCACGCTCACATTTTTCCGCATGTTGTCGCGAGGCAAATCTGAGAAAAACGAGGAAAGCAGGATAACTGACTAAGGTCTTACGCATTCAGCTTTCGGACGATAGGGTCTCTTCTTTGTACGCATTCGCTTATGATATTCGCATTCATGAACGCGGATCAGCATGAAACTATTGTCTTCATAGATGCATCCGCACGGCAGAGTAGTCTTCTTTGACGTTACTCGTCCCTCAACTCAATCACTTACTACATAAATGCTGAGCTGTCTATTCAAGTCTTGCCTTGACGGAGAAATGTCCGTTAAACCATCTTGTCCAGTGATAGAAGATTCTGGTTGGGCGGGATAGCTTTACAACTGCGTTTAAATTCTTCGCTTTATCATGTCAGTCGTAAATCGATTTTCTCAAGCCTGCATCCAAGAACACTATAGTCTTCTCTTTTTTGTCTATCGTGTAGATTACGCGGTATTTGCCCGCCCGACATCTCCATAACCCTTCGAGCTTTCCCCGCAGTTTGGTTCCTGCATAAGGATTCGCAACGGTTTTTTCCAATGCTTTCAAAATCTGTTCTTTGGTGTTTTTTGGCAGTTTACTAAATTCCTTAGTAAAGCCTCGTGTAAAAACCGACTTGTAAGGCAAAGCTCAATCCTTCATCAGGACTTCTCTTATTTTCTCAGGATTTGCAACAGTCACATAGTCTTTTTTCTTGTATTCTTCAAGACTCTTCTCTATTCTCTTTAACCCTTTCTTATCCGAAAGTTCCTCCAAAGTAGCCAGAATTTCTTCTATCTTGTCAAAATGCTCACAGAGTTCCTTCAGCAAGGGACGAGGAACTGAGATAACTTCAGTCAAGGTCATTCACCGCATGAAATAACGGATTGCAAAGTATTAAGCTATTCGAAGACTGCCAATTCACCTTTGGTTATCTTCGTCTTTTCCGCCGAATTTTATAGCCATGTGCGTCGCCTCCTTGATATTCGCCCCAAGGCAGGCCAGTTGACACCTTCCCTCTCCATATGAGAGCCAGTATGGACAAGAATGCAGGACAATAATATTCGCATTTTTCATCGAAAGGGCAATTGTAATTCTTACATAAATCCCATATTAGGTTATTCCGTATTCCTATGTTGTAACAGTTTAAAGCAGGGATATCTCTGGAATTGAGTACCCTAAAGTATCTGTAGTTAGGGTCAGCACATCCGATGAGAAAATCCTCAAGCAAGTCTAGCTCACGATACTCAAAATCACACTCCGGACATCTAAGCAAACCCCATTCATTTGCGTTCACACTTTGACTTTTGCACTTGGGACAAACGTTTAGGAACACTTCTCCACAGTGCCAACATACAGTGTTATCGTAATCAATCTCTTTGTTGCAGTTAGGGCATTTCTTTTTCGGCTTGGAGCGCCAAAGGTCATTTCTTAGTTCTTGAATCTCGTTTTTGATCTCGCCCAGACTTCTTTTTCTAACTTTAGGAAGTTTGGAACGTTCTCCTTCACACTCTGCTTCTTTTTCTTTGATTACACTTTCATGTTTTGTCAATTTCTGTCTGTAGGCTTGAACTTGATTCTCATAACTATCTTTTGATTCATCCATATTGGCTACTCCCACCTTCGTTTCTAAATTTAGCCTTTCTGCGAGGGTTTATTAAACTCTTGTGAAAACCAAGTTTATACATTGTATGAGCCATGTGGAACTCTCAATTTTCTTTGCATAGAATTTTCCGTGTACATAGCGGAAATCGCGTGGTTGTCATCATCAAGCAATACATGAAGATTTTAAACCTTGAAGCGAAGCCCTTCTGCAATGCAAGACTAAATACCGATTTGCGTGGTCACTTTGCTCGAAACAAGCCAAAAACCTTGTCTAAAAATGGCGTTATTTTTGGTCGGGCGGGCAGGATTTGGACCTGCGACGCTCCGGTTTCTGCTTGTACGCCTGATAGGCTGAAGTGACACCCACCGTGGGCGGACGTCTACAGCGTCTCCGTCAGCTACTAGCCTTTTAGCCTACGCTGACTCGGAAGCTCTACCAGGCTGAGCTACCGCCCGACCGAAAATCCTAAGACAAGCCTACGGATTTATGTGTTTCTAATTCAGCTTCAGTATTCCCGATCGCCCTGCAATTTGGCGTTTCAGCGATTTTCTCGCTTCTGAGTGCAACACATGCCAAAACCCTCTGAGAGAACGACAAACAGACGTCTTCTAGGCTAAAATTTTATATCCAAAGTACGATAATCCATATAACCAAGGTGAAAAAAGTTGAAAGACGTTAAGGCAATAGGAAAAATGCTCATCATAGGCATCGTCATCATCATAATCATCATTGCAGGAGTAGCCGCTTACGTTCTAATGATGCCAGCAGGACCCAAGCTTAAAGAAACGCTGATTATGGGAACAACAGACTCAGTTGAGAGATGCCTTGACCCAGCAGCAGCCTACGACTTCTTCGGATGGGAAATAATCCAATCCCTAGGCTGTGGCCTCGTGGAATACAAGGCAGGAGCAACCGGCGCATCTACCGACATAATTGGCTCATTAGCGACATCTTGGCAAACGTCAACCGACGGAAAAGTATGGACGTTCAACCTGAGACAAGGTGTAAAGTATGACGACGGAACCGAGTTCAACGCAACTCACGTGAAATACTCGTTTGACAGAGGCATAGGCATAGCCGACGGGGACGGTGCTTTCGTAGGAATCGGATATGACGGCATTATCGAAAACGTTACGGTTGCAGACAAGTACACAGTAAAATTCTACTTGAAGATCCCGTTCGCCGCTTTCCTGTCACTCATGGCCTGCCAAGCATCATACATCGTTGACCCGGCGCATGCACCAATGACTGCCGTAGTCGAGTACAACTCCAGCAGAACCGCCAGAGAAAACCATCCGATGGGCATGGGCCCGTACAAGCTTGCAAACTGGACGAGAACAGCCGGAAAAGACTCCGCTATCAGACTTGAAGCTAACCCCAACTATTGGAACGCGGCAGGAGGATATCCGAAGACTAAGAACATCATAATAAGATTCTCTGCGGACTCCACAGGGTTAGCGTTGGCCATGACCACCGGAGATGTTGACATCGCCTTCAGACAACTGGCAACAGTTGACATCGACCATATAAGGACAGAGCACACTGATCTGCACGTCTGGGATGGGACTGGGGCATTCATTCAATATCTGGTTTTCCAGGAGAGATATGCTCCGTTCAATGTGACTGACATCAGAAGAGCCGTTGGCGCAGCAATAAACCGGACAACGATCGTACAGACAGTATTCCAAGGACAAGCTCAGAAGCTCTACAGTATGATACCCATAGGAATGTTCGGTCACGAAGACGCTTTCCTCAATCTTGGCGATCCAAACTACACGCTGACTAGAGAGTTACTCAGCCCATTGGGATACAACGAGACGAACAAGCTCAGTTTCAAACTGTGGTATGAAAACTCAGGACACTATCCGCAGTGCCCGCAACAGGCGGCAGTTCTCAAATCCTCTCTTGAAGCCAGCGGAGTGATCAGCGTCTCGCTTGAAAGCCGTGATTGGGCAGGCTACAGAGTGGCGAGAAACGACGAGATCATGGAAGCATACATATACGGATGGTATCCAGACTACATAGACCCAGACGATTACATTCAGCCATTCTTGGATTCTTCAGGCGGATCGTGGCTGCATCACAACTACAACAACACCGACATGGATCAGCTCATTGCATGGGCCCGAGGGAATACAACGTCAACTACCCGCAGTGACCTTTACGGGCAGATACAAGATCTCATGGTTATAGACTGTCCGATGGTCCCGTTATATCAAGGCGCAGCTTATGCAGTTTCAAAAACGAACGTCCAAGGAATCTACCTCGACATAACACAGTCTTGGCGGCACTGGCTACTTTATGCCACAGAGTAACCTATAAAACCCTAATCCCTTTTCTTTTTGTAGTTCAGATAACTTAGGCAGAGGTACGTGAATCAGATGACTTTGCGTTCCTACGTAATCTCCAGAATATTGCTCACGATCCCTATGGTATTCATACTTTTGACGATGGTTTTCGCAATCATACGAGTCTTGCCGGGCGACCCTGTGCTTCTCCATTTTGAAAAAGTGGAAAACCCTCAAGCTATTGAGGAAATGCGACGCAGGCTTGGACTTGACAAGCCTATATGGGCTCAGTATTTTGATTATGTAGTCGGGCTATTCAGAGGAGACCTCGGCAAGTCAATGCAGGACTATTCACCCGTGGCTGAGCAGATCTTCTCGGCTTTCCCCGCAACTTTCGAACTGGCAATCTTTGCGATGATAATAGCCGTTCTGATAGGTATCATCTCGGGGGTGGAAGCTTCAAAAGCATACAACAAGCCTCAAGATCATGTAATAAGAGTTTTTGGAATAGTCACCTATGCCATTCCTGTTTTCTTTCTTGGCATGATACTCCAGATGATTTTCGCCGTGCAGCTGCACTGGCTTCCAGTCGGTGGAAGAACCTACCCTACCATGGAACCAGCGGGGCTGGTCATCCCTCTTTCCCCACCGCCTTGGGGATTCGCTACCCACTTCTTGTTGTCATCCATTCCAGGCTTGGTTATCTTCGCCATATGCTTCGGTGTGACAAGAGTGAGGCACAGAAGGTTTACTCGAAAAATCGTCCTAGTCTCTTTGGCAGCTCTTCTCTTCGTGTGGATTCTTTGGGCTTTCGCAGGATGGCATTACATATCTATCGGAGAACTACGAATCGCCACCGGCATGTACACAGCTGACAGCATTCTCGAAGCGAACCTCGTAAAATTCGTTCAAGCTTCAAGATACATGCTCCTTCCCTCGCTAACGCTTGGGTTAGTCCTTTCGGGCGTTTTCCTCAGATTAACCAGAAGTAACATGTTTGAAACGTTGAGGCTTGACTTCGTGACTGCTGCCAGAGCAAGAGGACTGCGAGAAAGCACGGTAACGTACGGTTATGCCTTGAGAAATGCCTTTCTTCCCATACTCACGATGATGGGACTTCAGTTTGCCACGCTCTTAGGCGGAGCCGTCCTAACTGAGACCACATTCTCGTGGCCTGGTCTGGGAAGATACCTGGTTGACCGCATAAACTTTCGAGACTACACGGCTATTCAAGGAGCAATCGTTGTTTTCGGTATTTTTGTGGCTATCGTAAGCCTAGTGGTAGACCTGCTTTATGCGTATCTCGACCCAAGAATAAGGCTCTAGGAGAACGCCGAGAATGCAGAAGCCTGAAACCAAGAGAAGCATGCTTTCAACAGTCGTTCCAAGCATACGGTCTCTAACCAAGAGAGGACTAGCGGGATGGCTGATAATCCTAGGGGCCATACTTGTTACAGGCGTTGTTCTGATGACGGCGCTGTCTCCGTGGATCTCGCCACACAACCCGTCCACCATCAACATAGGCTTACCACTTCAATCCCCCAGCGATTCATTTCCCCTAGGAACAGATGATCTGGGTCGCGACATGCTCAGCAGAATCATCTCAGGAGGAAGCATAATGCTCCAAGTGTCCATTCTGTCAGTCATTGTGTGCCTGATAATAGGCGTGCCTCTTGGCTTGTTTTCATCCTATGCAGGAGGCGTAATCGACAAGACTTTCTGCCTGATAATGGACAGCGTCTATGCGTTTCCAGGATTAGTTCTGGCCATAGCGATTGCAGCGATGCTGGGCACAGGCGTGGTAAATATGGCTCTTTCCATCGCCGTAGTCTACGTCCCTTCTTACTTCAGAGTAATCCGAAGTCAGGTACTAAGCATAAAGGAAATGTCATACGTAGAAGCAGCAAATGCTGCTGGAGCAAGAAACCACACAATACTGTCTCAGTACATTTTGCCAAACGTTTTCCCGTCAATCGTCGTCGTCGCGACGGTGAACTTCGCAGACGCCATATTGACAGCGGCAGGTCTGACCTTCATAGGGCTGGGGGTCACAATAGACATTCCGGACTGGGGGTATGACCTGACAAATGGACGCAGACTTCTGGCAAGCGGATCGTGGTGGGTCATAACCTTTCCTGGCATAATGATTATTCTGCTGGCTTTGGGATTCACGCTAATGGGGGAAGGCTTGAGCGAACTCTTGAACCCGAGGCTTGAGCAATGAGCGACAAAGACAAGGCACCGACACGCTTGCTGACAGTAGACGATCTCACCGTTGAGTATTGGGCAAGAAGAGGAAAAATCCGGGCAGTAGAAGACGTCACATTCTCTCTGGAAAAATCAGAAACCCTAGGGATAGTAGGCGAATCAGGCTCTGGAAAGTCCACATTAGGCCTGTCCCTAATTAGATTGGTTCCCTACCCAGGAAAAATCGTCAAGGGGAGCATATTCCTCGAAGGCCAAGACGTTCTCAAATTCAAGAATGAGGAGATAAGAGACCTCAGGGGAAGAAGAGTCTCCTATGTGTTTCAAGATCCTATGACCTCTTTGAACCCTGTCAAGAGAATCGGAACACACTTTGTGGAATTAATTCGAGTGCACGAACCAAAAATCAAGCAGAAAGAAGCCTTCGAACGCGCCAAAAATCTCCTCAGAGACGTTGGAATTCAGCCTGAGCGAATAGACGATTATCCTCATCAGCTCAGTGGAGGAATGAGACAACGTGTGATGATAGCTTTGGCCTTGGCTCTAAACCCCAGCATAATAATCGCCGACGAACCTACAACCGCTTTAGACGTAATCGTACAAGCCAAGATTCTGGATCTGTTGAATACTCTACGAGACAGGTACGGAATGGCTCTCATACTCATAACGCATGATCTCAGCATAGTAATGGAAAGAAGCGACAGACTCATCGTCATGTACGCCGGACGAATGGCAGAATATGCACGAAGCACAGACATGTATGCAAACCCGCAACATCCCTATACGCAAGGGCTTCTGAAGTCAATTCCCAACATTGAACTGGATGACCAGAAACTCGAAGCCATAGGCGGTGTTCCTCCAGACATGCTTAACCTTCCGATAGGCTGCAGATTCTGGCCCCGCTGCCCGCACGTCATGGAAAAATGCCGCGTCAAAGAACCACCGTTATACGAAACGGGCGCAGATCACCTCGTGCGATGCTATTTGCATGAAGGAGGAAAGCAAAATTAGCGAAAGCGAAATTCTCCGAGTTGAACATCTCAAAAAGTATTTCCCAGTTGAAAAGGGCTTTCTGGAAAGACTACTGACTCGCTCGAAAAGCTTCGTCAAAGCCGTCGATGACGTGAGCTTCTTCATCCGCAAAGGCGAAGTCTTCACCCTAGCAGGCGAAAGCGGCTGCGGAAAATCCACGACAGGTAAGCTTATTGTCAGGCTGATTCCCCCTACATCTGGAAAAGTGTTTCTGAACAACGTTGAGATTGCATCGCTCAGTACAGAAAAGTTCAGGATTCTGAGAAGGAAGATTCAGATCATTTTTCAAGATCCTTATGCTTCCCTCAATCCAAGAATGCGAATTGGCCGCGCCGTGGGCCACCCACTTGAGATTCATGGCTTAGCCAAGGCTGAAGAAGAAAGAAGAAGAGTCTTGGACATACTTGAAAGAGTCGGGCTGACACCGCCTGAACAGTTTATCGATCTATATCCGCATCAGGTCAGCGGGGGGCAGCGGCAGCGGATCGCTATGGCAAGGTCGTTGATTCTCGAACCAGAATTCATCGTTGCAGATGAACCTGTTTCCATGATTGACGTTTCGCTCAGGATGACGATAATTGACCTGATGCTGAACTTGAGAAAAGTCCTGGGACTCACTTACCTTTTCATAACGCACGATCTGGCAATTGCAAAGTACATCTCTGACAGAGTCGCCATAATGTACCTTGGCCGAATCGTCGAGATAGGGGACAAGGGCGAGATCTTCTCGAATCCAATACATCCGTACACTCAGGCGTTGTTGTCAGCTATACCTGTGCCTGACCCGGAACGAAGGCGGAAAATGAAGGAATTGAAAGGCGAAGTGCCTTCTGCAATAAACATACCGAAAGGGTGCCGTTTCAACCCAAGATGTCCGTACGGAGAAGGCGATTGCATGGAAGCCGAGCCAGACCTGGTTGAGGCTAAACCTGGCCACTTCGTGGCATGCCACAGAACCAGATAGTCACGAAACAGTCTTCAAAACGAAAGTTTTTGCTATTTCGACCTTTTCGAGGATCGAGCCCACAGGGCGCCGCCAATCAATATGAAAGCCAGTGTAGCCCAGAAGAATATTAGGAGCACTTCAATGGCGCCTGAAGCTAGTGTCTCAAGCATGTTTGATCAGGAATAGCCTTTCTCTTCGAAGATTAAAAGCAAGATTTCCGCCGGTGAAATGAGGCAGGAACTAAGCATATGTTGAAAAAGGATATATGCCCTAGCAGGCAACAAGCGTTTAATAAAGAATCAACGTACACTCTGTATGACTGAAGCGGGAAAGGAGAAGGCTTCCGTCATCTTTTTCCGAAAAACTCTCAAGAGAATTCTGCAGAAACCTCAAGCGGGAGCAACCGCCTCCGGAGAAATCTTTTGGCGGGCCCGACGGGACCCGAACCGTTTTGGGTGCGGGTCCTACTGTCAAGTGCCGGAGTCAATAGCCAGCGCAACCTAGCTCGTTATGGAACGAGCAGGGCGGGACTAGCACCCAAATCAGATTGTGTGAAAACTATGTTCGGGTTCTTTGGGAATGACAGGCTTTATATGTATAGAATATGCCTAATAGCCATATATGCCTAGGAAAGTGGATTTTAAGCACGTCACCGAAATCAAGATAGTCGGAGTTGTCGGCTTCATGAAAAGGCAGGTCACAGCATACGGCACAGGAGCCAAAGTGACCTGCCCAAAAGAATACCTCGGCAAAACCGTCTACCTCGTCGTAACCGACGAACCGTGGGAACCCCGTGAAGGAAGAAGCGGCGGCCAAAGGAGCGAACAGCAATGAGCGAACACGTAACCGGCACCCACAGAAACCAGACCATACTCTTCCCCGATACTCTTGATAGATACGTCGACGAGAAGAACCCCGTCAGGTTCATCGACGCCTTCATAGACAGCCTAAACCTAGAAAAACTCGGCTTCAAACACGCCGTTCCATGCGATACGGGCAGACCATCTTACGATCCTTCAGATCTCCTCAAGCTCTACGCGTATGGCTACCTCAACCAGATAAGATCAAGCAGAAAACTCGAAAGAGAATGCTACTGAAACGTTGAGGCAATGTGGCTCATGAAAAAGCTCACTCCCGACTTCAAAACCATAGCCGACTTTCGGAAAGACAACGTAGACTGCATCAAACCAGTCTTCAAAGAGTTCGTCTATCTCTGCAGAAGCTTAGATCTATACGGCGCTCAGCTAGTCGCCATAGATGGAAGCAAGTTCAAAGCCCTAAACTCCAAGAGCAATTACTTCAATGAGAAAACCCTCGCTTTGAGGCTAAAGCGAACGGAGGAAAAGATAGCCGAGTACTTCAAGATGCTAGACGAGAATGATAGGGTAGAAGATGCATCATGTAAAGACGAGAAAGCCCAAAGGCTCGAAGAGAAGATAAGCAAGCTCGAGGAGAAGAGGCAGCAGTACCTTCAAGTTCAGGGCCAAATGAAGCAGACAGGCCAAAAAGAGGTCTCGCTAACGGACGCGGATTGTAGGCTGATGAGAGTTGACAGCAAAAAACTCGATGTCTGCTACAACGTTCAATCGGCCGTAGATGCAAGGAAACACCTCATTGTCGATTATGATGTCACGAACTGCTCAACTGACCATCACCAGCTGGTCAATGATGCTAAAACGGCAAAACAGACGCTTGGTGGTGATACACTGGAAGTCTCAAGCGACAAGGGATTCTACGTTATGAATGACGTGAAAGAATGTGAGGACAATGGGATCACGGTGTTTATGCCGATTCCATCGTTTTGTCCGACTAAGGGTGTGGGCGTGCCGGAGCCCGAGTTCGGTTCTGATAGGTTTGTTTACGATTCGGTCAAAGACGTTTATGTTTGTCCTGCAGGAAAGGAACTGGGCTTTTGGAAGTGCAGTTTCAAGAGCAAGCCTGAACGTGGCAGGGTTTACAGAACGAATTGTTGTGTTGCCTGCGCTTTCAGGAGCAGGTGTACGAGGAACAAGCTGGGCAGGATAGTGTTCAGGTCGGAGTATCAGGATGTGGTTGATAGGCTGAGGGCGAGGATGGAGACTCCTGACGGAAAGGAAAAGTTGATCTTGAGGAAGGAGACAGCGGAGCATCCGTTTGGAACGATGAAGAGGGCTTTCAATCAGGGCTATCTCCTATTGAAGGGGTTGAGGAAGGTCAGGGGAGAAGTTGGATTCACGATGCTGGCGTACAACATTAGGAGAGCCATCAACATACTAGGAATTGGGGTGCTGATAGCGTCGATCGGAGCTTTTAGCTTCCCAAAGAGCCTGCAAGGGTAAGCAACACGAGAGCAAGAGACAAAAACTTGCAGGTGAAGAACAGCCAGACAGTCTACAGTTTTGTTCCATCAAATCACGTTTTCACACGGTCTGAAATGGGTTCAGGTCCACTATTTTCCTACAAATGCAGAAACTATGAATACACTCGTTGATCTTGTCCTACCAAGCTAGGGCGACCCCGCAAGTATGCCCTAACTGCATTTTCTTTTTTGTTGCTCGAAAGAAGGTCGCGGGTTCGAGTCCATTTGCAATTAACTAAATTCTTTGTGACAAGGGAGGCTTCCTCATCAAATTACTGCAAATATATCGCCTTCTATTAATCTGTGGGAGGCTCAATTATATATGAAGAGCGAGCTATTCATATTCTGGGAATTATGAAAGACTATCCGACTTATAAAAGAGTTGAGCTTTGGGAGGTTTACGATCGGCTAGCAGGAACTGGAGATTACGCGGATAACGACAAGAGTTTTCTTCCTACGGAACGTTATGATTGGAGTCTTCTTACCGAAATCGAATTGTTCAAAAATGCAGTAAGGGGATGTAAAAAAGTCCTAGACATTGGCTGTGGAACGGGACATCCATCACTATACGTAGCAAATGAAGCTAAATCTATCATTGGAATCGATAAGTCAGAGAGAATGATAGAAATAGCAAGGAGTCGATTGAGAAGAAGCGGCCTAGAAAACGTGTTTTTTGAGATAGGCGATGCCGAAAATCTTAGGTTTGCAAACAAGAGCTTTGACGCTGTTATCTTGTGCGGTTCCCTGGGAGTTATGTCAAATAAGGAGAAATGCCTAACCGAGGCTAGAAGAGTGTTGCTGAAAGGTGGAGAGTTAGTATGTATAGAAGCGAATTGGCTACACGAGATGGCCCACAACAGGCATTTTCAGCGAGAAGGAACCTTTGTCTTGACGAGGGAAAGGCAAGTAGAGTTCCGTTATGTAATACGTTCATTTCAACCCTGTAAGGTGACAGACTATCGCTGCGTCATAAACGCGGAGAGTGATCTCGGCAAGAAGCTGTTATCGAGTAGGCATTTTCTGAAACACAAGACTCTAAAAACAGAAATGGCCATTAAGGAAGTTGAGAAGCATTGTGATTATATTGAGTACGATGAAGAAGAGAAATTCGACCCAGAAACCATTGCCAGCATTTTTGCAAGAAATGGGTTTGACAATATAATTGTCCGTGGGTACGGAATGATCTATGATCTACTGAATAGTGTATGCCTAGCCAACGAAATGGCCCCTTATATGAAGGGGCTTTGCAAAGCAGAGGCTAATTTCTTTACATCAATTGATCCGCATAAAACAGAAATGATGTTCGTAATTTGTGAGTCCAACTGAATGATTCGCTAGAATAGATTAACCTTCGGCTAAATCAATTCTGTTACGTACAGACGCGCGGGCTGATGTTAACATGGAAGCTTTTCCGGAAGCTAAGGTCCATGTCGACCTTTCCTCATCCGCGTATGGAACTTCGTCCGTTACCCTATTGCCAAAGCTTTGGCACACGAACGAGAGCCACGCGGTTTGCTGGTGGATTACGAGGTTTTAGTTTAGGACACAATTTGCAAAGGAGCTAAGGGGGCTCGACCGTAATGGCGTTTCAATGTCAGGCTCGTGAATGACTGAGGAATTGAAGAGCTAGGAGCAATCACACGGACCTTTGAACCTGAAAAAGTTAGCACAAATGGACAACTAGCTGCATTCACTTTACACAGATCGTGCATATCTGAAGAGTCGACCCACTATAAGCTCAGAACTAGTGAGTACGAACCATTCAGGACGCAAGGGATTAATACTCTTTAGAGTTTTGTCTAGAATAAAATACGAGCGATATTGTGGGGACATGTTCGTGGTTTCTTTTGAAAATGGAACCTTCCCGACTTTCAAACTCGAAGAGATTAGCCTCACGAGAGCCATCATAGGAAGCGATCCTTTCTTAGATTATCTGTGGCAGACAATGTCAAGAGGAGACAAACAGTTTAGTAACGAAAGCGTTTCGATGAGAGCTATCTCTGAAGCGGTCCGACTGGGAGTAACAGTAATTGACCTTCCCTTGCCATTGCTCGATATGTTTGCTTTGCTTCATCGCAAATTCGGTGGCCACATTCTAGGACTAGGGGCCATTCAGGAGTTCAAGGTTATCAAAGCAAGATTGGGAGGAAAACCTCTTGAATATTATGCTGATAGAATAAAGGCGACAATCAAAGAGGCATACTCACAAGACGTTTCATATATCATGAAAACCCTTGAGAACGGAATAGTGACAGATTTACTTCTTCCATGTCATAAAATCAACACCCTCACCCAAAAAGACATAGATGCTATCGAATTAGATCTGAGTGGTTTCAAACAAAGGCTTCGAAAATATAATGGAATTACAGAAATAATTCAGTTTGGAGGAAAGCTCGCTGATTGGCTTATAGGTATCAAGAGAATTGACCTTCTCATCAGCCTATGTGACATGATTCGTAAGGAAGGCTATAAGCCATTACTTGCGTGTCACTTTGCGAGCATGGTAGTTCCTGAATGCGAAAAGACAAAGCTTGATGTTGCAGGCTATATAATACCTTTAAATAAGTTGTGGTCTTTGTGGACCCTGGAAGACACTTTAGGAGTTATCCGTCTTGTTGACAGACCCATCATAGCGATGAAACCGTTGGCTTATGGCCAACTTGCCAATAATCTCGAAGAGGCATTCAAGTTTCTGTATGAGGATGCAAGGGTCGAAGCAACGATGCCGGGGGTAGCTTCAGAGCAGGAAGCAATCAAAACTTTCAGTGCTGCAAAGAAAGTCTTGGACTCGATGAAAATCGATCATAGATTTCCTTGAATATGCTTAAAGTCATTATCAGCCTCCTTTCGCATCAAATTTTACTAACCCTTTATTGAAAAAACTTCTGGACAAGACGAAAAGACAGAAAACCCAGAAAACTTGGATACCCAAATTATATAGAGCCTCGATATTCGAAAAATAACCTGCGTAAATTGAAGCTGGAACAAAATATATCGAACGGAAGGGAAGATAGTTTGATATCTCTTGGACAATCGATGGAAAGACTGCTAATGGCACTATGGCTCCTGAGAATAGGCTTTGAATGTTTAATAGTAGATCCCTAGTGGCAAAAATACGTTCTGTCCAGAAGGATAAAGTGCCAATGCAAAACTGAATGAAGAAGAGTACTGCGGCAGATAGGTAAATAGATATGAAGAAAAGTAAGAGTGACATCAAGTTGGGCAAAGGCAATTGCATAAGAAACGACGAAATCACTAGAACAGGCAACGTAAAGAGTACATTTATCGAGAGAGTCGCGACCATTCTTGCAAGCCATTGAAACTGATAATCAATAGGTCTTGCCAGATATATGGAAAGGTTTCCTTCATTAATATCCGAAAAAACATTGTAATGGATCGCCCAGAAACGACGGTAGGACAGTATCATCAAAGAGACAGCGAGATAGTAGTTGATCATTGTCTTCATTGAGAAACCTCCGATATCTGGCGTGAATGAAAAAACTACGTTCCATATTAGATATAGAAGAAGAATACTTATGGGAAATATCAGAAAACGACCAAAAAAATCGACTGCGTGTTCCCTCGCCACGCCCCACGCGATTCTCATAACTGACAAGTATTTCCTCATTTTCTAACCACCTGCTGAGTCGTAACGTTTTACGCCACGCCTCCACATTTGGCTCAATAAGAATACCCAAAAAACCATTAGCGCAATTGCCATTAGGAATATGATGCTGACATTACTTTCTTTTCCAAAAAGGATCCGAGCCGGAAACGTTGACAATATTCCTATAGGAATAATGTATGTAAAGAAGGAAGCAACTCTTATGGGAAGAACATCAACGGGGTATCTTTCCAGGCCATAATCTTCTAAGAACAAGATGGTGTTCAGGAAGCTCGCTGTACCGACCCAGAAACATAACAATGAAACCACCCCTTTTATCATTGATATTGCAAAACTGCCGACGAGTAGTAATCCAAGACTGAGAATAAGGTTGGAAATGCTAACGCTAATCCCGAAAGTGCTAAGCGTGGCAACGAGCAATATGCCCCCAGTTATAATACCCTTTAAAACCTCATCCAACTGCATCTCCTCCGCCAGCAATGCAAAGAGAGGATTTACGGGTCTTGACATGTACTTGTCAATGTCTCCTTTGGCTACCTTTAGAGGGATGAACAAAAAACCCGCAAAAAGGTTGCCGATAGTCCAAGAAACGCTACCGAAAATGCTCAAGACTATTAACTCGTAAAGCTTCCAATCCCCGAGTACTTTGATATAACCGAAAATCGATTGCCAGAACAAGATCGAAAGTAGTGTGATGACACAAAAGTCAGCTACTGCTATGAAAAATTCTTTTCGATACTCTTCTTGATGTTTCCAAGTCAAGATTATGAAACTCTTGAGCAAAAAGAGGTGTTTCAGTACCTTATTCATCCTTGCTGATTTTTCTTCCCTCAAATCACTCATCACTCTTCGATTTTCACTGATCCTTCTTCATAAATCTTCTTTATTATGTATTCAAGGTCTTGAGAGCGGACATCAATGTCTTGAAGATACGGCATGTCAATAACAGCGGAAACAAAATCTGTAACGTCTTCATTAGCGATCCTTGCGGAAAAACTGTACTCGGTTTTTTCAATGAAAGCTTCCACTTTCGAGCTTAATGAACTTGGAAGGCTGACTTTCTTGACGAATTTTGCAACAATCATCTTATGTTCGTCCACCTTTCTCAGGATTTCAGTATTTCCATCAAAAATAATCCGACCCTTATCCATGATAAGGACACGATTGCAGAGCTTTTCAACGTCATCGATGTTGTGAGTCGATATCACTATGGTTGTTTTTTCTTCAGAATTGACCCTCTCCATGAAATCTAGTATTCTTGATTTTGCAAGTACATCCAAACCTATGGTTGGTTCATCCAAGAATAGTAGAGGAGGATTATGAAGAAGTGAGGCCGCAATTTCACTTCTCATTCTTTGGCCTAGAGAAAGTTTCTTGACTGGAATGTGAAACAACTCATCAATTCCAAACATTTCGGAGAAAAAGTCAATACGATCCTTGAATGCTTTCTCATCAATTTCATAAACATCCCTCCAGACCTTGAGCGATTCTATTACAGGAATGTTATACCACAACAGAGACTTTTGTCCCAAAACTATTCCAATGTTAAATGAATACTCATACCTGTCCCTGCTTGGCACATATCCCAATACATTGATGGCACCACCTGTGGGGGTCAATATCCCTGCAAGTAGCTTAATCAATGTACTTTTTCCAGCGCCATTTGGACCAATTAAACCCACGAGCTCGCCTCTTCTTACAGAAAAGGATATGTTATTAACGGCCCTTACTCGTTCATAGCGTCGATCGAAGAATCTTCTGATCTTTCCACCCAAACTTGTGCTTTGAGGAGGTTTCTCAGGTACAACGTACTCTTTAGCCAAATTGGCAACTTGAATAACTTCGTCAGATACGGCTTTCACGCGAAATACTATCCTTTGAAGATACTGATTTCCTATTTGGACTATTTAGAGGTATGCTTAGAAATGAAAGCACATGAAATGGCTTCTTGAATTTCGTTCCAAGCTCGTGAGCCATCCTATTAAGCATAATAAGCTTGTTGCTGACACAAACAATCGAACGATTAGACATCAAACCTGCTATTGGAAGTGCCAATTCCTCTGATCTCTTGCCACCCACAGCAACTAAACCGCCGTTGAGTTCCGCAATACGTCTGATTGCCCACAGCATATCTTCGTCATTACACCCTAAGCAGACAATGTTATGTGCATCGTGCTGAATAGATGAAGCTAAACAACCTTCCTCCAAACTAAATCCTGACACAAACGCAAAGCGTATTCTGACTTCCCCAGAATATCTATCCACGACTACCAACTTCAGCACATCATGTTCTGTGTCGGAAACCGCGTAACCATTTTCTATTCGGATTTTTTCAGGTCTTACCCAAATGGATATTCCTTCTCTTTCCGTGACATGAATAACGTTTTCCTTGTCTTTTCTTGTCAAAACTTTGAGATGTCTTAAAGAGACTGGCCCAATTTTTACTGTCTTAAGAATCTCTTCATCCAATGCCGGCGTCTCATCTTGAAAAAGTGGAACGCCATCTTTCGCAACTAATCTACCCCGTTTAAACACCATGTTGATTTCGAGATTTCTGAGTCCATCTAAAACCAAAACATCGGCAAAGTATCCTGGCGCAATGGCACCCAATCCTTCTAGTCCGTAATATTGAGCGACATTGATGGTAGCCATTCTTATAGATTCTATCGGGTCCATTCCTTCGTCTAACAGCTTTTTGACGACATAATTCACATGACCGTTTTGGATCAATGACAAAGGATCGGTATCATCAGTGGCTATTAAACTCCTCTGTAAGAACGTCCCTTGATGCGAATTCCGAAGTTGGACAAGATTCTTGGCTTGATAGATGCTACGAACCATAATGTGCATCCCCATTCGTAATTTCTCTTCCATTTCAGACAGGGTGTTGGTTTCGTGATCGGAGTCAATCTTCCCGACAAGATAAGCAGAAAGAAGATTCCCCGTAACACCGGGAGCATGTCCACACAACCGCTTGTGAGTTAACAGTTTTTTGAATTGGTAGGGCTTTTTCTCTTGCTTAAGAATATTCACCAATTCACCAAGGTCTATTTCCCCAATCCCAACTATTTTGCGGCTCGGGATCGAGAGTTCCTTCAGCATTGAAAATGGCAGTGTAAAGAATATGTCTAGAGGTAGATTCTTTGAAGAACCATATAGATACTTAAGACCCTTAACTCCTCTGACTGCTAGTATTTCATGGGGATCTGCAACTACAGTTAAGGTGCCGACGGGAACCACTGCTCTTGCGAACTGCGGAACACTTACCATCGAACTCTCTAGATGAACATGACCATCAATGAAACCTGGGCTCAAGTATTTGCCCCTCAGATCTATTTTCTTTTTCGCCTCAAAGTCACCGACGCCAACTATTTTGCCCTTATATATTGCAACGTCGCCAAGGCGTGTTTCATCAGTGAAAACGTTAAGAATTGAAGCGTTGGCAAGTACCATTTCTGGAGGTTTTTTCCCCATTGCAACCTCTATCTCCGCATTAATGTCCATTCTTATTCCTCAATTACTACGGCGAGACGCTATTAGCAGCAACTGATCTCTACGTGGGATTCCAATTTTCGATATTTTTCTTGCCAAATTGCAAATTCTTTCTGTGTGGCTTGAGGAGATTTCGAAACTGATTGCCAGCTTTTCTTCATTCTTGGAAAATGATTTCAACTTGCATGGCGGTATGAACCCGTCATTGCGATATACTAAACTGGTTTCCACATTTAGGTTACTCTTTCTCAAGATTTCTTCCCAATATAATCTGTCTTGGTAGATCTCAAAAATCCCTTTCTCTCTAAGAGCAGACGCCCATGTACTTTCGAGTTCTCGGTAAATATCCTTATTTTGAAACTTTGAGGGCTCAATGATTATGATTGTCCTACACACACGTGACATCTCATTTATGATGTTCAGATGCAACCTTGGATCTGCCTCATGTAGGAAGTAGGATAAAAGACCAAAGTCGAAATTATTTTCTCTAAAAGGAAGTTGAGAAACATCACAACAGGCTGCAATTAGCTTTTGCCTCTTCCACTTCTTCAACACTTGCAGCAAGGTCGTTCGACTTTCGTCAATACTTACCACATTTGCGCTGCAATTGGCAAGCTTCCTAGCAGAAATAGCATCAACGTCAATTCCAACATCAAGAACACGGTCATTGTTCTTTATTAAAGAAAAAACATGTTCCCATAGATCAGTCATCTTGTGAAAACTTCCATTTGTTCTGACTTTCATTTCTTTGCAAGAAATCTTTGACCCACTCTCGCCATTCAGCTTCGACAATGCTCGCCTTTCTATTGTAAATCCGCCCAAGTATTCTCTCAAAATTCTCTTCTTGTGCCTCTGAATAAAACCTCTTGAAAAGGTTTAGGTCAAATCTATCGAGCAAAAACTTCACAAATAATGATGAATCAATTCTATTGCATGTGAATTCACTAATACTCCACGGTCTTAGTAACTTGCATATACTCAGCGATCCTTCAGTCATGACGCAGGTTTCCCAGTCTTCAGGTTTATAAAAAGCGTCAGCTATTCCTTCCCTAAGAATGTCGGGTGGACGCCCGTCCAACCATGTTGAAATAGCATGAGTCACTTCATGCGGGTCGAAGGTTTTCGTGCTGATGATAGAAACCGAAAGAGGATCAGTCACTCCCGTTGTGGTTGCTTGTGCGGAGTGATCGTAAAACTTCACTCCAGAAATCTTCCTTACTTCCTCATCTGATGAGCATTTGAAGTATTCCACTTTGCGATCAAGTTTGATCTCAAGAAATCTGCACGCTCCTTTGCAGAATTCATCTTGTTTAAGAACATCTTGTTCCTTGATAACATCGCTTTTCTTAAAACGATAAATAAAACACTCTGATTCTCTTTTCTCCCAATATCTTGTCAATCTTTCACGAAGAGCAGAGGATACTCCTATAAGAAACACTCTATTCTTTTCATACATAAAACCATAACGCTTGAGCGCCTGACTGCCTTCATCATTGGAGAGCTTTATAACAATTACGCCCACATTGTTCCATTGCTTAATCGTCAACACACTTATTGATTGCCACTGCTTGAAGAAATTCTTTAACTTTGAAAAATCGTATTTGACAAATCGGCGAGCACTTTCACTCCAACATTCTTCAGCAGATTTGAAATCATCGTTGCTAATGAAAAACAGGAAACTCTCCCATAGTTTTTTAACGCTTTTCTGTTGCCCATTCATCGTCGTCACTAGCTCGTAACATTTTGTGGATTCTATCGCAAAATTCTACCAATTCTTGATCTATAGCTTTTCCAACGTCAGTTCCATTACAACTGCATTCAGTTATCCCATTGATCGTTTTCTCAAAGAGATCAAGTGTTTTCTCACCTATCTTTTTTCGCATTTCTACGTAGATCTTTCTTGTTTTCTTTGTATTGGGGACGGAAACATCCTCAATGAGACGACTTAGATCCTTTTTCACTCTTTGAGTGACCTCGAATATTTCCTGAACATGATCATTCGCAAACTTGTAGGAGTACTGAGATATTTCGTTTCCATGTGCTAACAAATCGGCACGTCGTATCATGTTTTCCTTTCTGAGTGATTCCAATATGCTCATTCCATCATCAACAAGCAAATTCTGAAATATCATTGGAGAAGGCCTAATGCCCAGTTCCTTCATCGCGTTTATGTTTTTTTGTAAATCATCTAAAGACACAAAAGGATCAAAAGGAATAAGATAGAACTCGATTGGAAGTCGAATTCTTTTAAGCTTCAGTATAGAATCCTTGTTCTGGTTTGCTGCGATGTCTTTTCTGAACCTGATAAGTTGCCGATCACTGAAAGACTCAACACCTATTGAAACAAGTGAGAGACCACTCTCTTTCAGAAAGGCGAACAGTTCCTCATCAACTACATCAGCTCTACACTGAAAACGAAATCTGACCTTAATCTTGCGTTTAAGAAGTTCCTCACCAAAAGCATATGCCCTATCCGTACCAAGCCTACCTGGCCCAACGAACTCATCATCAATGAAGTTGATGAAAACTACGCCATAAGCCTTAATCACTTCTTCTATTTCATCAACAATGTTGGAAGCAGACCGCCCTCGCCATCGAGCTCCTACACCAACCGCATAGAAAGGAGGCACAGAGCAAAAACTGCACCGCCCGAAACACCCTCTGCTAGAACATATCGCAACCCACTTACGTTTTTTGATGGATTTTGCATACGGCGCTCTATGAGGAAAAGGCAATCCATCCAAATCACTGATTAACTTTCTTGGTTGACTTCTTGCAATCTTTCCGTTTTCATCTCGATCCGCCAATCCTGGGAGCTGTCGCCACTCACTGTGTTCTGAGAGGCTTTTGACTAGTTCCAATGCAGTTTCCTCTCCCTCCCCAAGAACGATGGAATCAACGTCCGGAATCTTTCTAAGAAGTTCCTCATGCCGGAAGGTTGCGAAATGACCGCCTAACGTAATATGTGCTCTACTCTTCCCTTTTCTCAGTAATCGTATGGTTTTCAACGTTGTGTAAATATTGGTCATGTAGGTCGAAAAGCCAACCATAAGGCTTTTTTCTCTTCTTAAAAGCTCGTACACGCCAGTGGGTTCTAGATTGAAGAAATTAGCATCAATAACCTTGACGTGGAACTTGTTCTGTCTGAGTACAGAAGCTATGTAACCCAAGCCCAAGTGCTCAGGGCAATTGGTTTCCACACTACCCAAGGAATTAACAAGAAACACGTGATCTTTGATCGTCACCACCCCCTGACCCTCCGGCAAATCTGTGGCGCAGGAAAAGAGGGAAAGCATAATCATAGAAGGCCTTCTTGCAATCCTTCGCGGCACAGCTACTGTACTTTATGGAAGCTTGCGCTCTACATCCTCCTGCGCAAATCGGGACGTACTTGCAATCGAGGCAGCCTTGCCATGGTTCTATCATTCTTATTTTCTCATAAATGTCCTGGTAAAACCCCGATTTGACGTTTCCAACCACCATCTCTTTTATTCCTACAAATCCCGTACACAGGTACAAGTAACCTTCTGGATCTATCGTCAGAAAGCCTGAGGAAAAAACTCCGCAAAGTCCATCCGTGATAGTCTTACCCAAAAACCGTATCTTCCTTTTCTCCTGCTCCTTCCATAAGTAGTCTAGTTTCATCATCTCTTCAGTCGTTTTGAAAGCAAACTGCTTGCAGTGGCAAGAGCCAGAATGGGTTGGAGCTACCATGTCTAGATAGAAATCGACTTCCTTTGTAAGATTGTTCTCAACGAGAATATCCATCAGTTTGGGTAGGGAATCATAGTTTTGAGAGTCAACATTGGTTCGAATCAGGATACGGAGAATGTTTCTTATTTCTTTTATGTTGTTGAATATTTGATCGAACGATCCTTTTTCGGATGATTTTAGTGGCCTTCTGACATTATGAACAGCTGGTGGCCCATCCAGACTGATCTGCACACTACGAAACCCTAGGTTTCTCAGTTTTAGAGCAACCTTTTCTGTAAGGAGAATCCCGTTCGTACTCATATCTAGTAACAGTTTTACGTTATGTGAGCTGGCCCATTTCTCACACGCAAGAACTATGTTTTCAATTGCAGAGAAATTCATGAGAGGTTCTCCGCCGTAGAAGTACAAGTAGACAGTCTTGTATCCATGCTTTGTGACCTCTGAGGCTATCCAGTTAGCAATCGAAACCGCAACTTCCTTATTCATATAAATTGGCTTCTTGAACCCATCCTCATGGCAGTAGACACAAGCTAGGTTGCAATCCATTGTCGTCAGGATTGTCAAGGTCAACGTTTTGGGGTTATTCTTGACATCAAGTAGTTTAGCTAGAATTCTTTTTTTCTCCTGGTCGAGGTCCCCAACAACGAAATTTTTCATAAAAAAAGAACGCCTATCTTGACTTAAGGACTTAAGCCACTCTGCAGGATCTGCTTGCAGCATTTCCAATTGAGTTTTGGAAATCACGACAGCCACGCCGGTTATGGTGCTAAATAGTATGCGTTGGTCTTTTTCGGGTGAGTCAGGAACGATTATACAATAATGTGAAATCTTCATCTTTCCCCTTCCTTTTGCTCGGCCAAATCATAGGTACCTTTTGATTTGTAGACACTCTGAATGATGAGTGGAAGGACTCTATCATACAATTCTTTCTTGCAAGAGATAAGACTAATCCGTCGTGACTTTAAAAAAAAGTCTGCATTGCAACCTCCTTGACAAAAAGGAAGATATCCACATTTCAAGCATTTTCTTGGATATTTCATATCTAGTAGTTCATAATACTTTTCGCTGAAAGCAGAAACTGAGATATTGCCAATTATTAGTTCTTTCGATTCGCTGAAGGCGGCGCAGGCTTGCCTGTAAAGGTTTCCATGTGGATCAACAATAAACGTGTTCCTCCCAAGATTGTTGCACGATGCCCCGACCATAGAGATCAGACCAGTCCTACAATCGAACCCCCGATTTCTGAATTCAGTCGAGAGATTCATCATGCCTTGAAAATCATCCGCATCCCTAAAAATGAATCGATCGCAGTGCAACGGAGCGTCCACTGTTTGCTCAGTTGGTGCCAAAAATAATGTGATCTTCTTCTTAAGTCCTGCAGCCTCCAAAATGTCCCCAAGCTCCCCGGCTCTTTCATAGTTATGGCAGTCAAGGTTGATTCTAATATTGATATTGAGAATGTCGATGCAATTAGATACATTGTCAAAGATTGTTGAAAATGATCCTTTTCGGTTTCGCAAAGGCCGTCTTGCATCGTGAACATCAGGTGGGCCATCTAGGCATATAGTTAATGATTTCATTCCCCATGCAGACAGCATTGTTGCAACCTTTGGGACTAAGAATACACCATTTGTGTTCATGTCGGTGGTAAAACGAAGATTTAGTTGTCTCGAATACTCCTGCAGGCGTGGCACAACGATTTCTATCACTGGTAGGTTTAACAGGGGCTCGCCACCATACAGGAAAACAGACAAATATTCTGCATTGCTGTTTGAGGTTTTCTGGACTATCCATGAAACTAGTTTGTTTGCTGTCGACTTGGTCATGTAAACGCTCTGGTGATAACTACCCTGATTGCAGTAAACGCATCCAAGATTACAATCAGTTGTAGTTATCACAGAGACATTCATGTTTTCTTCTGTTCTCATTTTGGCAAATTGCTCCACCAACAATTCGCTTTCATCAACTTCAGTGGACTGAACGAATCCCTTGCTTTGCAAGAACTGTTGTAACTGATGATCTAATGTCTTTATCGTGTCTGAAGCATTGTGTCGCAATTTCTGAAAGATAGTCCTTGAGATTATCAGAGACGCTCCATTTAAAAGGTTGAATAGGAAGCAACGTCCTTCTTGAGGAAAATCTCGCAGAACAGTTACATATCGCGATAACTTCATGCCATCTGTTCACTCCCGAATCATTAGCATTCTCTTGAAGTTCCTGGAAAGATACAAATGCCTCAAGAACAGCGGAAAAGCATGGTCGTAGAATTGTTTCTTGCAGTCGATCCCATCAATTCTTCCTGTTAATCCATAGACTCGGTCCCTGCTTCCTCCTTGGCAGATAGGTACATAGTTACACTGAAGACAGTTCATCCAAGGTCTTATTTCTAGAGAATCGTAGAATTCCTTGTTCAAGCCGGTCAAGACATTACCAACTACGAATTCCTTCCGACCAATAAACGACTGAAAAAGACAAATATTTCCAACAGGATCAATGACGTAACTATTTCTGGGTATGTTTTCGTAAGTCGTCGTCGTGGGCATCAGCTTAAACATGCGAAATCCACGTTTTGCTTGCTCTTCCCAGAGCCAGCAGAAGTTAGTCAAATCTTTGCTATTCCTAAATGCATACTTTTGACAATGTGCTGAGTCAACAATCGGGTCTACAGGCTCGAGTTTTGTGTAGACTTTATCTCTCAAGTTTTCTTCCACGATAATATCAAAAAGCTCAGGTATATGGAGAAGATTTTGGTAGTCAACGTTTATCCTTAGCAGAACCTCGACAAGATCGCAAGCATTCTTGATATTTGCCATGATTGTGTCAAAACTATCTCCTTTCTCATGATCGCCCCAGCGCCTCCGAAGGTTATGTATACGTGGCGGTCCATCAATGGATATTTGAACTGATCTCAGTCCAAGAGCCTTCAGTCTATCAACGTTTTTCTTGGATAGCAAAACGCCATTAGTATTGCACCAAACCTCAAATCTTACGCTTGATCCCTGTTTTGAGATACACTTCTGCATTTCTTTCAAGAAATATTCAACAACCGGAACGTTCAGTAATGGCTCACCACCGAAGAGTTCCACTATAAGCGTATTTGGTCTTTCCTGTTGCAATATGCCGGATATCCATCTTATAACCTGACTTGCCACTTCTCTATTCATGTATGCCTTGCTGAATGCACCTTTCTCATAACAATACACACAATGAAAATTGCAATCCATACAAACCCCCAGTGTAATCAACAGTGTCTTCATTGAGAATTTCATGGAATTTAGGCGCCTGACTAGCATTTGTTCTTCGTCGGCATCGTTGTCTACGCAGAAGTTTGATCTCACAAAATCCCTAAATCTTACTGAACTCGAATCAAAAAATTCCGCAAACTGTTCTTCAGAGCACCCCTCAATAATTTTTTTCGCGATCTTCTTTGGCAACACTACTAGTTTTCCATTGAATGTGGAAAACAATAAAACACTATTTGGATTAGGAAAGTCGTCCAGACTCACAGAATAATGAGTCAATTTCATAGTTTCGCCTTAAACAACATCCTTCACTCTCTTCTAATTGCGCGATGTCCGTACTTGCACTTGAGAAACACTGGGAAACAAGAATCAAAAAATTTCCTCTTACAGTATATGGAGTCGTACTTTCCATTCTTGGAATATGCACACAGTCTACACCCTCCTTGGCAAAGCGGAGCATACCTGCAGTCAAGGCAATTCTTCCATGGCCGAAGTTCACTCAACTTCTGGAATTTGTCATAGAATTGATTGGAATCAATATGGCCTATCATGAATTCCTTTTGACCAACAAATCCAGGGCACTTGTAAATGTTTCCGACGGGGTCAATTGTTAGACAATTCTTTACCATGTTTTCACATGCTCCTTCAGTTGGCATGTGTCCACGAACTGGGAAACCACGTTTCATTTGTTCTTCCCAAAGCCAGACTATTTTGGTCATCTCCTCATCTGATTGAAATGTGTATTTCGTACTGTGCGAATTAGGATTAGGAATAGGACTAACTATTTCGATATTGAATATGAAATTAGGATGCTTATTCAATCCTTCCGAGACCAAAATGTCCATCAACTTGGGTATACTTTCGTAATTGTGATAGTCAAGGTTCACACGTACGTCTACCTGCACAAAATCTACAATTTCTCTGATATTCTTCAAGATAAGCTGGAAAGTCCCTTTTCTTGAAGACTTAAATGGACGGCGAACGTCGTGAACTTCAGGCGGACCATCCAAACTTATTTGGGCAATGGAAAGCCCATAAGCCTTAAGCTCCTTGGCTCTACTTGGGGTCAACAAAGAACCATTGGTAGTCATAAAGAGAGAAAAACCGATTCCATTGTGCTGACAATATTCTCTTAGTGGAGGAACTGTTTCTTTGATGGCCTTGTAGTTTAGAAGAGGTTCCCCACCATACAGGTGGATCATAAGAGTTTTAGGTTTAAGATTTGACACTTTGTTGGTGATCCATTGAACTACCTTACCAGTTGTCTCAGAATTCATATCGCAGGAACTGTCGAACACTCCACCTTGATAGCAGTAAACACATTCAAGATTGCATCTTGTAGTAGTGAGTATGGTCGCAGAGAATATGTCTTTTCGATTCTTTTTCCTGTTCATTGTTTCCAGAAGCTTTTCACTGTCTTCTTCTTGGTTATCTACCAGGAATTTCTCAGAAATGATCTTTTTCATCTTCTTAGGAACCTTGTCCATCCAAGCTGGATCCCGTCTTTCAATGTCCCTCAAGACATTATCTGGAATCACTATCACCTGTCCATGAAGCGTATTCATCATTAGGGTGTTGTGGACTTTTGGGAAATCATTCACTAAGATAGTATAATCTGACAGCTTCAATTCGCATCACCTTCATCTGGTTTGGCTTGTTTGTATTTTAGTTCAAAGAAGTCTCTAAGAGTATTGTCGAAGAATTCTTTTCTACAGTCCTTTGAGAAATCACCATTAAGCAAGTATGAGTTAACCCTGCAGCCTCCCAAACACGTCGGAAAATAGACACACCCGGAACAATTAGTCCATATACGAGTCCCTTTACGAATCAGCTTGCTTTTGTCGATGCTCGACCTTAGGTGTCCGACTCTGAAATTCTCTAAACCAATAGATCCTTCGCACACGTAGATATTTCCACTCGGGTCAATCGTTAGACTGTTCTCAGAATAGTATCCACATATGGTTCCCGCTGGAAAACATTCTTTAAACCTTAATCCGTATTGTGATTGCTTTTTCCATAGCCAAATCATTTGGTCTCTTTCAGCATTAATATTTAAGCAAAAATTCTGACAATGAGGAAGCTTGCCTGATGCATGGTGAACTACCCCCATGTAAAACTTAGTTTTCGGTGATAGTGAAAACTTGACTATTTTCATCAATTCTGGTATATGACGAAGGTTATGGCGATCCACGTTACACCTTACAACAATGTTTATGATATCCTCGTTTTCAAGCACGTTTCTAAATGCTATATCAAAAGAACTTTCCCCAAGGTTCTTGGAGGGTCTGCGGGAATCATGTATTTCACGTGGACCATCGAAGGTTACTTGAACCGACGAGATTCCGATGGATTTGAGCATGGTAGCGACGTCTCTAGTTAACAAGATGCCGTTTGTGTCCATAGTATACTCTAAGGTTATGTCTTGTTCTAAAGCAACACCGTTTAATTGGGTAGCTATTGTTTCTATCACTGGCAGATTGAGCAAGGGTTCTCCTCCAAAGAAATGAATGTTCAACTTTTCGAACTTCTGTGCATGCAGCCTTCCTTTCACGAAACTCACCAAATCATTCGCTGTGCCCATGCTCATGTATTCTTGTTTCTGGAATTTCTTTTGGTAGCAGTACACACAAGCGAGATTACAATCTAGGGTAGTAACTATGGTCAGAGCAAGCATTTTGCCGTGGTTGCGGAGTCTTCGCAAGCGCTTTATCATCAAACGCGGTTCGCTTTCAATATCCTCTACCATAAACTTGTCCAGAATAAACTTCTTTAGACCGTTCGGCAGGCCTTCTAAGCTAGATAGGTTTCCTTGCCTTATCCTATCGACAAGCCTTGTAGGCAATATCAACGCTGCGCCATTACTAGTATTGAACAAAAAGCTATTTCTTATTGAAGAAAATTCTGGGAGATTAAGGCAATACCTAGATAAAGCGCAGGAGCTCGTTGCCTGCCTAGAATGAGCCACTCTCAATCCACTATGGCGTACTCGTCTCGGTGAGCATTGCACCTTTGCTTGGGCATCTGCAAAGGAATTGTTCTAGCTCGTAGCCATCTTCATCTACTATTTCGAAGATCTCCTCATCCTTGATTTTATTCTTAGCCATATAATCACCTAAAACAGTTATTTGCACTCATTTATCTTTTAAGACTTTCGGTGTGTCCATGCTTTGTGTTCTATCTTGAGCTTGTACTATCCCATGACATGTGGCACACTCATAAGTTGAGAAGTTAGAGTGTGCTTGTATGAAGAAGCTTAGAGACATTGTGAAGTTGAGGCGTTGGTGCATTAGAAAGAGGGGGGAGGGGGTGCCTGTGAGCGAGATATGCGCTGCAGCTCAGGTACCTCGGCGTACCTTTTACAACTGGTGGAATCGGTATCGAGAATGTGGGTTGGAAGGGCTGGAAGCTAGATCGAGGAAGCCACACGTCATCCATCGAACATCAACTGGCATGGTGGAGAAAGTCATCTCGATCAGACAGGGGACGAACTGGTGCCCACACAAGATAGCCGGGCACCTGCACATGTAAGGCCTGCCTGTAGGCCACATGACCGTGTACCGAATCCTCTGCCAATCCAACCTGAACAAGCCTCCACAGAAGTCTAGAGTCAAACGGAGCTACATCAGATGGGAGCGGAAGCGCAGCAACTCCTTATGGCGGTACGACTTGAAGATTGTGGGTTCCGAATGGCTCATCACCATCCTGGACGACCACAGCCGCTACGTCACAGCATCAGACATCTTCAAGGAAGGAACCGCGGAGAACGTGATATGGTTACTCGACCAAGCAATACATGAGTGTTCAAAACCGAGAGAGATCCTTACTGATCACGGAAGCCAATTCTACAGCGTCAGACATGGAGAATCATCTTTCAGCCAGTTCTGCGGAGAAAACAGCATTAATCACATCCTAGGTGGAATCGGGAAACCCACAACGCTAGGAAAAATCGAGAGGTGGTTCCGAATCTACGACCAAGAACACGCCAGATTCCCGCTCCACCGGAAATTCATAGAATACTACAACTGGAAACGTCCACACATGAGCTTAAACTATAATACTCCAGCACAAGTATATTTCAGAGATGTGCCAAATGTCCTGGGATAACACATTGTGTCCATGAGCTATGCTGGAAAATATAGGTAAATTATCAAGGTCCGAAAATACGCCCCCTTACCTAGAGTCTGCAACTCAGGAGCTTGGGAAATGCATAGTCGAAGAAATCCTTGTTACAGAATTCTCTTGAAAAAGATCCGTGCCTCATATATGCTTGTATTCTGCACCCTCCTTGGCAAAGCGGTACATATCTGCAGCCAAGACATTCATTACTATGTTGCAAGTCAAACTCCATAGTATGCGGGTAAACAAGGTCATCGTTCTCGACGTTCCCTATGGATAACTCTTCAATACCAACAAACCCTTGACATTTGTACAATCTTCCCAA
>Ga0315279_10000392_pt1 | contig 90229 bp, 161 predicted proteins | sample YL17G06_20_MG_FD_203694 | JGI IMG/M metagenome (GOLD analysis project Ga0315279, IMG submission 203694) | Sediment microbial communities from Yellowstone Lake, YNP, Wyoming, USA - YL17G06_20 | ecosystem: Environmental > Aquatic > Freshwater > Lake > Sediment | place: USA: Wyoming | collected...
ATGGGTTGATACAAACGATTCCAATAGAGTTTATTTACTTTTTAAAAGAGGAACCGGTGACCAAGTATTAGTTGAATTATCATAAAGGAATTTAAAATGAAGAAACAATTATATCAGCGTAGGGGGAGTAATGGCAGGTCATATAAGACCACAATGTAAAGTTGGTTATTTTATTAATCCATTAATTATAGGATTATACGTAATAACTGAATTAACTTTTAAACCAACTAATATAGAATTTTTTATATCTAAAAATGACGGTTTAAAAACTTGGTTTTGCGAGGGTCATGGTTGGGTAGATGAATTTTTAAATCAAAATTGTTCAGCTTGGACGGGTAATTATAGTAATACATTTAGAGGAGATATGAAAATAGATAAATGTTTATATGCTTTTAATGCATCTGGAATAATTCAAGTTGAAGCTACTTTAGTTTCTATGAATAATAATGGATTTACTCTAAATTTTACAGTAGCGGGTAATACAGCATTTACTATAAGATGGAAAGCAAGTTTATAGAGTAAATAAAAATGAGATTAAGAAAAAGTATAGATACTTATAATAATCTTCCCGTAGCAAATAATTTTATAGGCGACGTAAGAAGAGTTTTAGATACAAATTTATTTTATGTTTGGTCTTCACAAAACTCTTCGGATACTTTAGCTAATTGGAAGTGTTTAGGAATAGACGTAGAAGCAATTATCTGGGGTTCAATTACGGGCGATATTGAAGACCAATTAGATTTAGTAGATAAATTAAATGAAAAAGTAACTGGACATTATGATACTGACTATAAAACATTTATACTAGAAAATTAAGATTTAAGGAGGTGACAAATGGCAGATTATAGAGTACCGGTATTAGAGAATTTTGAATGGCAACAACCCGTTAAGGATAGAATTACGCAAGCAACTTTAGAAGGTCTAACCCCCGCAAAAGGTGATAGATATTTACTTACAGATGGCGCTAACGATAAAAAAATTGCGTATTGTTCTAATGCTACAGGTCCTGTATGGACATATACTATACCCTCAGAGGGAATGATAGTTTGGGTTAATGATGAAGATAAATACTACCATTATACGGGAGCGGCGTGGGCTGAGTATTTAGGACAACAGGGACCAACCGGTCCAACAGGCCCCCAAGGCGGAGCAGGTCCAACCGGGCCTCAAGGCGGAACAGGTCCTCAAGGTGGAACAGGCCCTCAAGGTGGAACAGGTCCAGCAGGTCCAACAGGACCAACAGGTCCAACAAATCAAACTTATGATGCAGATTATAAAGCGATAATAATAAGTTTGTAATTAAAATATTAAGAAGGAGAAATATTGAAAGTAATACTTTGGCCATATAAATATATTGATATGAAAGAATCTTGGTATCAGCAAATGATATGGTTGGCCGAAGCTTTTAAACTTAATAATATAGAGGTAAAGAAACATCCAAATTTTATATGTAAAGGTTTGGACTCTTTACCTCTATATAATTTTAGACAAGATAAAGAAGTAGATATTTGTATTTATAATCACGCAGCAATATTTCATTTAACCGGTAACATTTTAAAATCAAAAATGAATTTATTTTTTAAACCCACTATTCCAGATGAATTTCATACTACATTAGATAGCGAGGGCTATGGTCCCTTTTCTTCAATAACATTTAGGAAGCCTAATTTTGAAGAAATAAATAAAGAAGACGTAAAATTATTTTTTGAAACAAAGGTTAAAAATTGGCTTATTAATAAAAATACAAAGTGGGGTAAGTATTTTGAGAATAAGGAAGAAGAAATAAATTTAAAGGATTATTATTTAGTATTAGGACAAGTAGAAAATGACGAGGTGGTAAATAGAACGCATCCGGGAAGTTACTTATTGAAATTAAATTTAATTGTAAAAGAATTAAGTAAGTTAACAGATAAAAATATTGTAGTAAAATTACATCCGTATATGAATAATGCGGAAACAATAAAGATTAAATTAGAGGCTATAGATAAAAAAATAAGGGCATTTACCGGTAAGATAAACGTTCATAGTTTTATAGAAAATGCAGAATGTATATTTTTAGCTAATTCGGGTAGCGGTTTTGAAACAATGATGCACGGTAAACCTATTATTTCTTGGGAATATCCCGAATATCATTGGGTTACATATAATTTAACAAGAAAAGAAGATTTAAAAAAAGCTATAGAACTAAAATGGTTTGATAAAGAATTACAGGATAAATTTTTATATTGGTATTTAGAAAAATATTGTTTTTATAATCAAGAAACGGCAAGCAAAAGGGTAAGTGATATATTAAATGGTAGACTATAAAGTTCCAGTATTAGAAAATTTTCAATGGCAAAAACCCGTAAAAGATAAAGATTTATCTACATCTCCGGGAGGAGAAGCAAAAGGAGATAGATATATAGTAGCAACAATCGGTTCTGGCGCTTGGACAGGGCATACTGGCGATATAGCTTTATATAACGGAGCGACTTGGGAATTTATAACTAAAACTGAAGGAATGGTAGCTTGGGTAGAAGATGAAAATTTACTATATATATTTAATGGAACTACTTGGATAACGCATAATTTAGATAAAATAACATATAATTTAATGTTAGCCTTCTTTAAAATATCTATTCAAGGAGGATTAGTAAAGTATAATTTAGTTGATGGTATAATGGATGAGTTTGAAGATGAGTCAGGAGTAGATGTAGGAACATCTACAAATGAAAGTTATGACGCAGTAAATGATTTATATAGTCCGTCTACTTCAGATATTCTAAAAGATAATAGGTGGGTAGCAGTAGATAATAGGGTAGGTTTAAGTAGAACTTTTTCTACTCTTTTAGCATATCCGGTCACTCCTTCTACTAGTTTTCCTTTATCAAAAATAGATATACAATTAAATAAAGTAAATACGCCTACCGGAAATATGTGGGTTGAAATATGGAGTGATAACGGTAGCGACGATCCTTTAGCGCAGATAGGAATAGATAGTTCTATATTAGATGTTTCTACGGTAGGTTCGGATACTACTCATACATTTACCTTTTCTACGCCTATTACGCTTATATCCGGCACAAAATATTGGATAGTTTTAAATGATAATAGAGGTACAGACGATGTTAATTATATTGAATGGTGCGGAAATATTGCTACATTAACTACTAAGGGTCATTATTACAATGGTGCGGTTTGGTATAATTGGAACGACGTTACTTTTAATTATAAATTATATTCTATTCAAATAAATAATATGACTTTAGTTTCTAACGTTACTGTAGCAGAAGCAGTTCCAACTCGATCACGTATAGTAATTATGGAAGAAGACGTAGATTCTATAAACATAAATACAGATTTAAAAGCATATATATCAAGAGATAATGGCTCTAACTGGACACAGCATACTTTAACAGATGAGGGAGATTACGATACCGGGAAAAGGATTTTAGTTTCAGAAGCAATAGATATTTCCGGACAACCCTCTGGAAGTAATGTAAAATGGAAAGTAGAAACACTTAATAATAAAGACCTTAAACTTCACGGCATAGGTTTAAATTGGAATTAAAATGATTAAACGATTAATAAGTGTAGAAAAAAGAAAAGAAATTAAAAAGTTTGAAGAATTAAAAGAAGAACTTATAATTAAATTAGAGAAATTAGGTTTAACGAAGGATGAAATATCCTTATTAATAAGAAAGGAGAAAGGATAATGAGTAAATATACTATTGAAAAGGTTGGAGTAGCTTGGATTAAACAATTTAAAAACGGTAAGGAAGGATTAAAACTTTCTATTAATAAAAAGATTTATACTGCTTATAAGAATACAAAAAAACAAAAAGAAACTGATCCGGATTATGTAATAGTTTCTTTTATAGATGTAGTATAATTAGTAGGTTAAAAATGAAAGAAACTGCACACTTCTTAACCGATATTTATAAAACAAAATTTATAGATACGGATAGAGAAGAAAAGAGATTTGAATTAGTTTTAAATAAATACTTAAAAGCTTGGGAAAAACAAGTTCAAAACAATATTAATAAGAGATATAAAAAATCTCTTTCTTACAAGTCTTTATTTAAAGCGTTAGACCCTAAAGATATAGAAGCTATAGCAAAATTTAGAGTAGGCGGCGCCTCAAAACGATTAGCTTCTTTAGGAGTAGCCGCAGCAAATAAAGGATTAGACCAAGCTTATAGAGATATGAAATTACTATTGTCTTGGAATATAGAAATGTCGCCTATAGCAGATTTTTATTTACAACATTATGACGAATTTACGGATTTACTTTCTACTAGTTTACAAGATAGAATTAAAAAAATTATAGCAAGATCGATAGAAGAGGGATTAACTACTACGGATGTTCATAAACAAATAAGTGAAACTTTTAGTCAACCTATAATTGTTTCGGTTCCAGAAAAATTAAGCGAAGAAGGTAAAACAATTAGAAGAGCTTATGAATATGAAATGAATAAAGACGTTTATACAACTATGGTAGCTAGAACGGAAATACAAAGGGCTTTAAATAACGGAAGGATATACGGTTACCAAGAAGCTAACATAGCAAAGAAATTAAGGTGGATAGCTAATCCCGGGGCTTGTGAGTTCTGTATAGAAAAGAACGGTGAAATATTTAACGTAGAAGAAACACAAGATTTAATTCCACTCCACCCAAACTGCAGGTGCACTTTCATAGTTAGCGAATATAAAACTTTTGAAGAATCTACGGAACCAATAGATTTATTTGATACTTCTAAAATAGTAACGGATCCAAACGGTATAGGCATTATGGATTTTATAAAATTAAGTAATGAGGAATGCGATACCGTTATAAAAGAAATAGATAGTAAGGGATTAGATGTAGCTATGAAATTATTAAGAAGATTATCGGGAGGAAAATAATGTTAACTATTCAATATATAATACCTGCGGATTATGATAGACAAAAAACGTTATTAGTAGCAGGTGTTTTAATAAAGAGTTTAGTAGAGATTATAAAGGATGTAAATAAAAATAAAGAGTATAGTCCTTCGGATTTTGTATTTTATCCACTTAATACTTTTCAAATTGCTAAAACAAAAAAGATGTTAATAAGCGGTAGGGGATTAGGTTTAAAAATTTTAAATAAAATAGATACTAAATTTTTAGACACCTTAAAAGGAATAAATTTAAAAGTAAACAGAATGGAATTTAAAAAATGACAAATTTCTTTCAATGTGAGGAATGTTTAAAGGAATTTATTTCTCAAGCAGATAAACTTTTTGTTTGTAAGTTTTGTAAGACAAGAGGAAGGGTAAAAAGAATAGAAATAAAACTATCAAAAAATATTTCTGAATTAAAAGATAATCAACTTTTAGTTGAACATTATCGTATTCATAAATTATATAGTATGAATATGAAGTTAAAGAAAATGAATTTAAAAGAAAATATTTTTATAGACGAGATAAAAGAAAAACATAATAAGGTAATAGAAGAAATGAAAACACGAAAAATAATACATAAAGTTTTTAGTAAATTAGATTTAGAGAAGTACGGCACCTCAGAAGGTGCAATAAGAGCTTGGGATACCCGGGGAAGAGGCAGAAAAGAACCTGAGAAAAAAGAAAGAGTAAGAGGACATATAAAAGAAGTTACCACTAGACAGGGAAGAGTAGCGCAAATACAAGAAGATATTGATACTACGCCCGAAGTTGCTTGGGAAGTAGAAAAAGCTATTTCAAGTTTTACCGGTACCGGTTATAAGGATATAAGAAGATTACAAATAAATTCAACAATAGAATATTCTACGGATAAAGGAGATATAGAATACGGAAAATTACTTGAAGAATATATAGATAAGGCCCCTAAATTTAATGAGCCAATATATAGAGGAATTTCTAATAAAGCTGCTACTGAAAAAATGAGAGCGGGAGATGTTGTAGATATGAAAGGAACTTCCTCTTGGTCAAGTGATGAAAATATAGTTGGAAGATTTGGATTAACAATTTTTAGAACAAAGAACCCGGGTAAAGCTACTTCTATTAGTCATTTAAGCGGTGAGAGAGAAAAAGAAGTTTTAGTTTCTAAGCAACAACGTTGGAGGGTAGTAGATATAAGTAGGGAAACTATTAATACGTATCGTTCGGCCTCTTACACCGGCGTAAAAATGCAAGCGGAAGCAACTATGATTAGCGTAGAACCAATTATTAAAACGAAAAGTTTTGAATTAGAAATTAAGAAACAATTAAGGAATAATGTAATTAAGGATAGGATAGAATCCGATAAGTATTTAACTATTTATAGAGGCGATAAGATAGTATACGATTATCGAGGCCAACTTAATCCTAATCAAATTCCTAAACTACTTCCAAAACAAATTCTTAAATACGGCACCTCAGAAGGTGCTATAAGAGCTTGGGATACTCGGGGAAGAGGCAGAAAAACTGAAAACAAAAGAAGAGGTCAAAGAGTAGCGGTAGGTACAATATCTACTTTATCCGGAAAACAAATAATAATAGAAGCAGACGGAAAATTAATGGGAGATTATATAGATAAAGTTCAAGAAATGAAAGATGTAGCAGACGCTATAGGGGAAGCTACAGAGGATACTACTATAGTTAATTTACGAAATGAATTATTAAGGTTAGATATTGAAAGGACTTTTTTACATAATCAGGTAACTAATGAAGCTACTAAAAAAATATTAGAAAATCATTCGGAACTTAACGAATCGTCTTTAGATATAGTTGTAAGAAATAAAGTACAGAGTATGGCGGATAAGGTAATATCGCATACAAGTAAATCCTTTAAAGGCGTACAGAGTATTATAAATTCTTTAATGGTATATAGTTATAAAAGTTGTCCTAAACAAATAAAAAAGAAAATTCAAAGAAGAATGTTTTTATACGAAGTTCAAAAGATGCAAACCGTACCCGAAATGAGTCAAGAGATAAAAGCACCCTCTCAATTTGGACTTCCTAAGAAGAGTAAAAAGAAAGTACCGAAACAAATTCGTAACAGAAGAATAGAAAAGAGTAAATAAATTGTTCTAAAAAGTGTTTTTATTATCAGAAGAGGAGATAATGGAACAAAAATATTCCTATAATGGTTTACGTTTTAAATTTTATGCTCCTACTACTATAAAATCTAATACGGAAGAGGCTTGGGTAATTAGAGGCTACGCCGCAACAAGCGATTTAGATAGACAGAACGATGTAATTTCTCCCGACGCTTTAAAGAAAGCTGCAGAAGAGTTAAAGAAAAATACTACGGTATTTTACGAACATAAACACGATCAGTTTCCTATAGGTAGGGTATTAGATACTGGCGTAGATAGTAAAGGTTTATGGGTAGAAGTTTTAATTAGTAAAACTGCAAAAGAAGTTTGGACTTTAATTGAAGAAGGTGTTTTAAATAAATTTAGTATAGGTGGGAAAGTATTAAAAGCAGATTCTAAATACGATAAAGTTTCTAGTATAGGTTATAATTATATTACGGATTTAGAATTATACGAGATTTCTATTGTAGGATTACCCGCTAATCCTAAAGCTTCTTTTTCAATTATAAGTGGTATTAAAAAAGCTTATTTAACACAAGAAAAATTACAGAATGTATTAGAAAAATTGGGGGGTGAAAAAATAATGGCTATAGAGAAGAAAGATGATATTAAAACAGAACCTGTTATTGAGAAAAAAGAAGAGGTTATAGAAAAAAAAGAAGAACTTAAGCAGGAAGAGACTCCTAAAGTAGAAGAGAAAAAAGAAGAGGTAATTGAAAAGAAAGAGGAGTTAAAAGTAGAAGAACCTCTAATAGAAAAAAAAGAAGAAGTAATAGAGAAAAAAGAAGATTCTACTCCGGCTGAACCAATTGAGAAGAAAGAAGAGCTTAAAGTAAAACAGGAAGAACCCGTTAAGGAAGAAGAACCGGTAGAAGAATTTATAGACTTAGAAGTGGAGTTAAAAGCTTTAAAAGACGCGTTAGCTGAAATATTAGTTGTTGTAAAAGACATACAAGCTAATATGAATAAAAAAGAAGAACCTAAAAAAGAAGAGGTTAAAGAAACAAAATTAGACCTTACCGGCGTTGAAGATATTATAATGAAAGCGTTAGATGTAAAGTTAGGTAAGATAAGATTAGTTCCTTCAAGAAAAGGTACTATAATTAAGATGGATGTTGATTTGAAAGATGAAGAGGTAAAGGACGGAGTAGATGTAATTTTAGACGAAGAGAAATTTAATGCTTTACCGAAAGAAAAACAGAAAGCATTAGTAAAGTCGTTTTTAGTAAATATTATAAAATCCTAGTAAATTTTTTAAAAAGGAGGAAATGAAAAATGTCTGATATTAGAAAAGCGTTAGCAACAGCGGGCGATTTTAAAATTGATGATCCGTCGGGTGCTGGCTATTTGCCTAAACCTTTAGCTGACGAGATAGTTCGTTATATAACTGAAATCAACTATTGTCGTTCATTATTTAGAACAGTTATTATGGCGAAGAAAACTTTAGATATTCCGGTTTTAACTTCTGGACGTTCTACTGCTGGTGCAGGAGTTTATTATGTGCCTACACAGGTAGATATTTCTGGAAAATCGGATCAGATCGGTCCTAAGTTACACGCAGTAAGACTAGAAGCTAAAAAGCTAATGGCTTACGCAAACGTAGATAACGATGATATCGAGGATGCCGCGGTTGACGTGGTAGATTTATTACTCGAGTCCTTCGGAGAAGCTTTTGCAGAAGCTGAAGAGTTAGCTATTATGGCTGGCGATGTCGGTTTTGGAACTGCGGACGATCCGAGGAAAGCTTTTGATGGTTTAGCTGAGTTAGCAGCGGATGCTTCAATGGTACAGACAGGTGTCGTAGTTGAAACAGCTTCTGGTTCGCAAGAAATAAAAGGTATAGAGGAAACCATTTCTTTAGGTATAAAGAAATTGGCTAAGTACGGAAGAAATAGAGCGAAGTTAGTTTGCTTTATTGATTCTACTATTGCTGAATATTTAAGGCGTTCTCGGAGGTTAGTTAGAGAGACCTGGCTGGAAGGTGGCCGCAATGCTGAAGGTGCTTCTACCGAACCCGGAATGGCTGACAAGCTTTACGGAGTTGCAACATATGAATCTGCTTACATTGACTACGTAAAAGCGGGCAACAAAGGCGCGGTAGGTACCGGCATTCTTGTTCCAAAAGATGAACCCTTAATTGGTGATAGGCGTAAAATAAAGATAGTTAAGAAAGAGTTAGAGGAACACGATAAAATCCGTTTTGTTATAAGTGAAAGAATTGACTTCACAGTAAGACACAAAGCTTATAACTCGGGTATGGCGGGCAATGCTGAAGCTGTTTGCTTACTTAAATTTAACCTAAGTTAAACTTAAGTTAACCTGAAAAACAAATAGGGCTCAATGAAAGTTGAGCCCTTTCTTTTGCTCTTTTAGTAAAACTTTACAAATCCGTTGCGGTTAAAAAATTAGAAAGTAGTAAAGATTAAATTTCTTTAAGTGTTTTTATTTATGAAGAGAAATGGTTAATATCGTATAGGAGGAACTAATGGCTAATTACACAACCGCACAAAAAGTAGCGGATTTATTAGGTTTATCAGTATCTACCGTTATTAAAAGTGATTGGCTTAATTGGGCAGATGCTCAAGTAGAAAGTAGAACACGTAAGAAATTTACAGAAGTAACGATTTCAAATGAGTTATATGACGGCTCCGGTTCAGAGGAATTGATATTAAAGAATTATCCTATTACTTCTATTACAAAAGTAGAATATTTATCTATACAAACTCCTACAGAAGTTTGGTATGAATTAACTTCTCCCTATTTTAGAGCGTATAAGGATGAGGGTATTTTAAAATTAGTAGAGGATTTAACCGGTGTAGTAGATATTAGTTGTTTTGAGAAGGGCGTACAAAATTGGCGAATAACTTATAAGTACGGTTATGCTGCGGTTCCAGCGATAATAGAGTTGTTAGCTTCTTTATTAGTAGCAGAATTGTATTATAAATCTACGGATGAAAGTGCGGTTGTATCAAGTGAAAAAATAGGTGATTATTCTATAGGCTATAGTACTAGCGGAGAAACAGTTACTAGTATTCCTAAGTTAATTGATATAATTATAAATGATATTAAAAGGGGTAATATAGATTTTCAGGTAATATAATGAGTATTTCTAACTTTTTAGATAAAGACGTAAATATTTATAGAAGAAATTTAGGCGCCGTAAATGACTACGGAGAAAGTAAAGAAACTTGGGTTAAAGTTACTACGGTAAAAGGTACTATACAGCCTAGCTCCGGCAATGTAAGTAGAGAAGAAAACGGCGTAATGATAACTAGTACTCATAGAATGTATTGTTTAGCTACGGTAAATATTAAAGCAGATGATAAGATAGAATTAAACGGTACTTGGTATAATGTTCTTTTCGTAGGAGACGCTTCGGGAAAGGGACACCATTACGAAATAGATTTAAAAGTAAACGAATCAAATGCCTAAATTAATTGATATATCTATACCTAATTTAAAAATTACTCAACAGGAAATACAAAAATACGGCGATGAAGCTTTTCCTCGTATTAAATATGGTTTCCTTCAATTTTTAACTTTTTTAGCAGACCAAGCAAGATTAAGATGTCCGGTAAAAACAGGCCATTTACAATCTAGTATTCAAGGACAAATTTCAAAAGAAACTCCCGGGGAAATTGAAGGTAGAGTAGGTACTAATATAAAGTACGGTCCTTACGTAGAATGCGGTACGGGAATATATGGTCCAAATAAAAGTATGATTGTTCCTAAAAAAAAGAAAGTTTTAGTTTGGGTATCTACCGGACCAAGGCCTACTACGAAAGCGGGATGGAAACAAGCAAGTGCAGAAGGTAGGGTAGTAGTAGCAAAAGCGGTAAAAGGAATGCCTCCTAGACCTTATTTACTTCCCGCAGTTTTAGAAAATCTTGATAAGATAGTAGAATTTTTAAAGAGATATTTATAAATGTTAAAAGACATTTTAATTATTTTAAGAGATATTTTATTAGCAGATACTACTATTAAAGGATACGTAGGTCAAAATATATCTGTTAAGAGTTTACCTAATACTAGATTATCTAAACAAATTACTTTAAGAAAAAGTTACGGTAAATCTAATTCTATAATAACTGCTACTAATTCTACAATATTTATTACTATATGGGTTAAACAAAAGGATGTAGAAGAGCCTTATAAAACGTGTGCAGATATAGCTCATAGAGTAATAGATTTATTTAATAGAAAAGGTTCTAGTCTTAACAGTTCTGATTTAATTGTAAATCAAGTAGTAAAGACAGACGCGGAAATTAATTATAGTGATGAAGGCGAATATTGGTTTTGTACAATAGTTTTTGAAGTAGTTCACAATGAATAAGGAGGAATAAAATGGGAGCGGTAAGTTATACAGTAAAGAAACACGGCTTAGGACAAACAGTTGCGGATTTAAAAAAGTATTATCTTTTTGAAGCTACTGTAAGTAAAACTAATACAATTACTATAGCGGAATTAACGACAATTACGAAGGCTAAATTAATTGCATTAGATGACGGCGACGATATTGATTGTACGGTATTAACTAATGTTATTACTATTACGGAAGACCCTTGTACGAGTGAAAAAATTGTAGGGTTAGTTGTAGGTTCTTAAAAGGAGGAATAAAAAATGGCAGCTGCTTCATATTCGGTTAAAAAGTTTGGTCAAGGTCAGACAGTAACTGACTTAAAAAAATACTATTTATTAGAGTGTACTGTAAGTATAAGTGATACAATTACCGTAGCGGAATTAACGGCTGTTACCGCAGCAACAATCTATAATCTTTCTACGGCTGCTATTATTACTTGTACGGTAGGAACAAATATTATTACGGTTACCGGGGCTGCAACAAGTGTAAAAGTTGTAGTTATAGTTTTAGGAACATAAAAATAAATTTTAAGGAGGTGTAAAGATGGATTATAAGTTTTCAGTAGGCAAAATAGCAATAGGTAGCGGTACTGCAATAGCTACTTGTACGGGAATTACGGTTAGAACCGACGGCGGTCCGGTAGAGTTTAGAGGAGGCGATTACCGTCTTCCTATGTGGATAGAGTTAGGAGCTAAATCGGTAGAAATTACTATAGAATCTGCAAAGTTTGATACCGACCCTTCTGAAATGGATAACGCTTATATTACTTTAACGTTGTCTACCGGTAATGAAGGCGGCGGCTTAGCGGGAACCATAACTAACTGTAAAGTAATTTCTTACGAGGTTAGACAAACGCAGGATGCTTTCGTAGTTAGCACGTTAGTTTTAAGAAGAGCTGAAAATCCGGCGTAGTTAATTATAGTTGTTTGAAAGAGAACTTAGGAGAACGGTTTACTAGGATACCGTTTCTAAAAATATAACCTAAGTTCTCTTTCATTACTTAATTGGAGGATATAATGGAAGATAGAGTTACTACGGTTAAAAAAACTATTTTATTAGCTGACGGTAAAGAATACGAAGTAAAACCTCTTTCCTTAAAAGCTACAAAGAATTTACTACCTACCATTAAAAAGTTAGATGAACTTAAGGCAAAAGAAGGCGTTACGGAAGGATTAATAGATATAATGGCAGATATTTGTTTAGAAATTTTACAACCTACTAATTCCGATTTAACTAAAGAAAAAATTTATGAAATTATGGAATTAGGTACAGTATATAAATTACTATTTATGGCTATGGGTAGTTAATTAAATGTATGAAATAGAATGGTATTCAATAGTAGATATTTTAGCAAAGGAATACGGTTGGACCATAGAATATATTAGTAATCTTCAAACTATTGAAATACGCGAGTTAATAAAAGAAATTAATAAAAGAAAAGTTAATGAATATAATACTTTATGTTATATAATAAATTGTGCGTTAACAGGTAAACAACCGCAATTAGGTAAACATTCAAAAAATAGTTTACCACAAACAGAAGAAGAAGCTTTAATAAGTTTAATGAAAAAAGTAGGCGGTAAGGTAGAAAAAGGAAAGAAGTAAAATGACTCTTAAAGAATTAATAGTAGTATTTAAAATAGATGCTAATCAACTTAAAGTAGGAATACAAGAAGTAAATAAAGCCTTAGACGGTTTATCTTCTGTAGTAACAGGTACGGCTAATAAAATTTCCCAAGGGTTTCATAATACATTATCTGCAATATTTAATTTGAAAACTGCTTTAGGAGCCTTATTAGCGGGACTATCTTTAAATGCGGTAATAGGCGAAGCTAGTAAGTTTGAAGAAAGTATTTTAAGAGCTTGGAGACAAGCTTCTGATGGCGCTCTAAATGCGGGTCAAAGTTATGAAAAGTTTAAACAAACTGCGGTAGATGTAGCTTCTTCTTCTATATTTAGTGCTAATCAAGTAGCTAATGCTATGAAGGTAATAGCTGACCGCGCTAGAACTGTTGCTCAAACTCAAGAAGAAGTAGCGTGGGCAACAAAATTAGCTCAAGCTTCCGGTGAGGACTTAGGAACTTCCGCGGATGCCGTTTCTCGTATTATGATGATATTTGAGAAACAAAATATGACATCCGCTCAAGCAGCTAATTATTTAGCGGTATTAATGGATAAAGGCGCAGTTTCTTTAGGTGATTTAGGAATGGCTTTTCGTTCTTTATTTCCTATGGCTGCAGCTATGGGCTGGCAGTTTAAAGATATAGCTTCAGTTTTAGGAGTATTATCTACTAAAGGAGTTGAAGGTTATAGAGCTATTTTTGCATTACAGAGTATATTAGACGCTGCAATAGATCCTTCTAAAGGTTTAGGTAAAGAGTTAGCAGATGCCGGCGTTCAAATAGTAGATTCTTTTGGTAAAGTTAAAGGAGTGTTAGAAATAGTAGATAGTATGAAAAGATTAGGATGGACGACCTCAGACGTATATAAACATTTCGGCGTTCAAATGGGTACTGTCTTTTCTACAATGTTAGAAACGGGTTCCGATGCTTTTAGTAAGTTTAATTCTGCAATGACTAATTCTTTACACGGCTCTGAAACGTATGTAGATAAACAATCTGAAATTTTTCAAAAAAGTTTACCCGGAGTATTAACAGATTTTACAAATACCGTTAATACTTCTTTTAAAAAGATTGGAGATGATGTAGGAGCGGTTTTAAAACCCATAATAGATTTATTTAAAACGTGGATAGAAAAAACAGTTGAAGCTATTGATAAATCAGATGTATTAAAAAAAGTAGGGGAAGAGTTAACTAAAGCTTTAGCACCTTTACAAGATAAATTATTAGAGTTAACGGACCAATTTATTAAATGGTTATCTACTTTAACTGCAGAAGATATAGAAAAAGGATTAAACGGTTTTGCGGATGGTATAAATTCTATAGCATCTGCTATAGCTTCTATACTTCCCGGAATAGAAAAATTAGCGGGTTTAATTAAGTTTATTGTAGATAACGCGGGCGTATTAACGGGCGCGTATATAGGAGGTAAGGCCGCCGGCCCGGTAGGAATGGTAGCAGGTGCCGTAGGCGGTGGTTTAATACAAGAAACCATTAAAGCAAAAAACGTTAGTCAAAGTCCAGAGTATCAAGCTTATAAAGAAAGTGGCGGTAAAATAGGCCCGGGCCTATGGAAAGAAATGGTAGAAATGGGCACTTTAGGTAAAATACAAACGGAACTTCAAACTAATAATAGTTTAGGAGAGCAAGTTAAAGCAATAGGTCAAAGTACGATTACTTCGGTGGATAAAAATGGAAAAGTAATTGTAGAAACGTTAGAAAATTTAATGAAAAAAATAGATACTAATACTTCGGATATAAATAGTTTAAAAATAAGAGCAAGTACTAATCAAAAAAATAGGTAAATAGAATGGCGGTACTATCTAGAGTAACTTATAACGGTGAATTTTTAGGCGATTACGCTTTTGTAAACATAGATTTTGTAGGTAATACTACTGTAAGAATTATTCCGAGAGCTTTAGGCGTAAAAATATATGCTACCGAAGAGCTAGGCGGCGGACAATTAATTTTTAAAGTAAGATTAGTAGTATTAAAAACAAGTAGACAGGATATAGTAAAATATCAAGAAAGTCTTTATCAATTAGGAAACGGCCCCTCAGATTTAGTAGTATATGATAAGACAGGCTTAAATCCGGTAGTTTTTGAAGACTGTTATTTAAATAAAATTTCTTCTCCATCCGAAGACGAGTTATGGTCTTGGATAGATATAGAATTAACTAAAAGTATTTAATAAGGAGGTTTAGATATGGCTGCTACAATTACCGTAATTAAAACGTATGGAGCTCCCGCGGGTTCAGAAGCAACGGTAACTACTCCGGGACTAATAGCTTCGGATGATAACGCAGACCCCGTAGATTCTAAGTTAATAGTTCCTTCAGTTAACCCGGTATATAGCTATGAATGCTGGCTTAGATTTAAGTGTACCGTAGCTCCTGATAATACTTGCGAAAATTTTAAGATATGGAGTTCCGGAGCCTCCGTAGGAACGGGCTTAACTATAACGGTTAATAGTGATGCAGTTGCAGTTTATGCTCAACCGGTTAATACGGAATCGGCTCAAGGCACAAGAGTAGATTTTTCTACTAAAGATTCGGGAGATAAGATAAGTGTAGCAGGCGATTTAGTAGACCCGGATGATAAGACAGATTTTTCTGTATTTCAAATGAAAGTAGAAAATACCGCAGGCGCAGGAAATAAAACATATACAGTTTATTATTCGTATGATGAATCTTAATACAATATTAAAAAGGAGACCAATACAATGGAAAAATATTATTGGTTAATAGAATTTAGTAACGGTGAAAAGTTATGTCAGTTTAATGAAGATAAAACAGAAAATAAAATAGATTTTATTTTCCTACAAAATCATACCCCTTTCGTATTTCATTTAATTCCTACCGTAGAAAACTTACCGATTATAAAGATTTTAATAGATAATGATAAGAGGTTAATATATTTTCGTAAAAGAATAGGCGCTTTTACTTTTGGTATAAATAAAAAAGATGATAAAAATAAGTTATTACAAACCCTTTTTGTATGCGGATGGCAGAAAACTATAAATAATATTAATATAAAAAATTTAATGTGGATAGATACAGAAGGAAATATATTATATAATTGTGACGATTTAAGTATTAAAATAGAGGAATAAAATGGCATATTCTATTGATATATTAGTAGGAGGAACAGCTTCAGCATCTTCTCAAAGTGGTGGATATGAAGCCACAAAAGGTTGCGATAATAATGAAGTAACCAGATGGTCTACCAGTAATACCAATATGCCTTGTTGGTGGAAATATGACTTAGGTGTTGGAATAACTAAAAAAGTCGTAAAATTAAGAATAAAACCAATGGTTTATCAAGGGCACGCTTTTTTGAAAGATTTTATTCTTCAAGGGTCGAATAATAATAGTGATTGGGTTAATATTTATACTGGTCAACACGCTGATAATGAAAATTGGGAAGATTTTATTTTTACTAATATTAATTCGTATCGCTATTATAGAATATGGATTACGACTAATTGGAAACCTACGGGCGGTTCTACTATTTGGGAAATAGAAATGATGACGGATAATACTGTCTTTGAGGATTTCTCATTGGGAGCCGTTATAAAAAAGACAATTAATTTACAATATACATTAAGTGCGTATACTTTTTGGAGAAATTATTTATTAAATTCTGTTTTACAGAAACCGTTGTCAGACGATTACTCCTTATCTGCTATATTAAAGAAGACTTTTTCTAGTTCATATTCATTACTTTCTAGCATTTTATTTGTAGAACGTAAAACGGATGTTATAGATTGGAATATAGCGGGAGAAATTTCTTTAGGGTTAGAGACCGGCGGATTAAAAGTATTTTCCGGAATAGCAGAAATAACTAAAGTAATTGCATCCTTAAAAGATACCGGGTCTGCTTCAGATACTATAATTGATATAAATAAAAACGGAATTAGTATATTTCCTGCTCCCGGAGATAGATTAGATATAGCTTTTAATAATACGGATAAATATACAACTTATAAATTTACTTCTCCGGTTCTAATTTTAGAACAAGATAAATTATCTATAGATGTTGATTCTGTAGCTACAGATGCGGAGGACTTAAATGTTAGAGTAGTTTTAAGAAGATTGACTTGTTATCCACCTTCTATAAAAAAGATAGAATTTTATAATAATTTAGTTAAACAAGGCACTACTATAGAACCTACTAATACTTTAAAAGTAAAAGTAATATTTAATATAGAAATGAATGAAACTGCTAGTCCGACTATTGCTTTAAAGTTTGAAGACGGCACTACTCAAGATATAAGTAGCGGTAGTTGGACGCATACTAATTTAGAATACGATACATTTATAACAAATAATATAACTATAGCTAGTTCTAAAGTAGGTAAGGCGGTTATAGAAATTTCAGAGGTAATTGGACGTAATACCTTACCTATGAATCCGGACGTATATTCTTCTGACTTTGATATAGAAGAAATAACAAGGATAGAATTTGAAAATAGTAATTTATATACTAATACGGCAAACAACGATTTAGTATTAGATTATATACAAGCTACTCAAATGAAATTTTCTTTAGATAATGCTACTTGGAGTGCTTGGGAAGATTATGATACCTCAAAAACTATAGATATTACTGACGTTTCTTTAGGAGGGAATAGCGTAGAAGGCGTTAAGACAGTTTATGTAAAATTTAAAACAAATAATGGCGAGTCTATAGCTTATTCTACTACTATAAAATATTATTATGCCGCGTTAAGTTTTACTTTTGATTTAATTCAAATGGGTAATATTATAGGAGGTAATAATTATAGAGTTGAATTAGTTTACCCGGATAGTGTTGCTATAGTGCCATTAAAAAGTGTAAAGATTTATTTAAATGATGTTTTAACGATAGAAGATAAAATGCAAGATACGGTATATGGCGCTTCTATTAAAACTTGTTCGTCTTCTTTAAGAAAAATTACTTTATATGCAGGTTATGTATTAACTAGGAATGGCATAAAGTATACTATAGCAGAAGATACGGAAATAATATTAGATGATATTCCTGCAGGAAATACGCATAGAATAGATTTAGTATACGTAGATTTAGAAGGTAATTTATTAGTTAAGAAAGGCGATTACGGTTTAACTGAAAATGCTTTACCTACTGCTACTTTATATCCGGTAGGTGCTTCGGTTAACACTTTTCCAAAAGCTCCGGAGGTTCAGGATGATTGGATTCCCCTTTATTATCTTTACGTACAATACGTGGGAGCTACTGATGATACTTCTAGAATTTCTATTAACTATACCGGCGATTTAAGACCTACAAGATTAATTTATTACTTATCTAATTTAGAGGACGATGTTTATGAAGTAAAAGTAACGATAGAAGATATGGCAGGAAGAACGAAAGATGTAACTAAATCAATAACTACGTTATCTGTTCCAAGATTTGGTAGAATAAGAGCTTATACTAATAGCGGAAAGACGGTAGAAATAAATAGCGGCGATCCTACTACTCTTTCTACTATTTGGATTGTTGTAGAATAGGAGAAATAATATGGGGTTATTTCCTTCAGACGGCATTTATTATTCGGTTAGTGTAACACCAAAAAGATATATAAGAGTAGAAGTAAGATATGAGTATATAGGAACTACTTATCCGCAAGCGTGGCATCCCAGCCCTCCTCAAGATAGTATTACTATAACTGAACAGACGGGTAGTCCCGCCGGTACTTGTACGGGAACGCATAATTATGGAGAAAAGTATATTTATAAGGCCCCCGGTTCCGTATATCACCATTATAAAATTATTACTACCGCAAGTGTAATATATAAATTTCAGAATTTATTAGATGCTTTAGCTACCGCGGGCTACGATTCTGCAACATATGAAATAGTAGGAATAGATACTGACTTTAGCATAACCGATCCCAATGCGGGTATTAACGTATTACAATTAGAAGGAACTCAGCCTGCCGGAACAGAATTTACAGGAATGCCTAAACAAGAAATACTAACAAATAATTTAACTGAAAAAGAAATTATTAAAACACAAAATAGAATATTGCTTACTAGATTAATAGCATCTGCTTTTAGTCAAGGTACGTCTACAAATATTCATATATTTAGTAACGCGGTTAATACTGATCCAGCTTATTGGCTTTATTGCCCGGGTACTAAATATTACGATATTACTATTGTAGCAGTATTACAAAAAATATTAGACCCCGCGGGATGGAATGAAGGTTTTAATTATGATGTAAATAAGCCTGAAGGAACGGATACTACTAAAGAGCCTACGGCTTCAAGAAATGCTACTAATGAGAAATCTAATTCTGCCAGTGGAAACGGCCTTAATACCTTTCACGGTACGAGATATATTTATCCTAATTTATATACGGATGAAGGAGTATTTGATTACTTATATATTCCTTCGGATATTTGGGCTACGGTTCAAATTAGTCCGGGCGTAGTAATAGGTTTAGGAGAAATAAGTATAGAGGATATAACTATAGAAAGAATTAAAAATAGTTTTGTAGATGCGGATGAAATGACTTTTATAGAAAGAGTAAAATATGATGCGAATGGTAGTTTTACTGAAGGAGCTAAAGTATTCGGATTAATTTATGGTCAGACAAGATTTGTAGGGTATATAGTTTCAAAAAATAGATTTATTTCAAGTAATGACCAATATATTAGATATGAAGCAGTAGGATTAAGGAGATGGTTATATCATTTACCTTTTGCACAATTATATAATGTTAAAGATTCTAATACGAAAAGTTTATTTGAGAAGGTATTAAATTCGGTTCCAAGTTTTATAATAGCGGATTACGATACTAGTATTTTACCTACTAAGAACGTTCCAGATTTTTATACGGTAGCTGCTAATATAGGTCCGACTTTAGACGATATATTAGATAAAGCGGGACACTATGCTTACTACATAGATACTACTAAAAAATTAACAGTTTATGACTTAAAAGCTTTACCTAGTTATGTAGAATTAAAAATGTCTACGGAAGGATGGTATTTGAAAGGCCATCCTGAGTGTAAAATATTAGAGAAAAATTTAAGCGGAGATATTTCACAAGCGGTAACAAGGGCTATCCTTTTAGGCGATTTTACTACAACTGTTAAAAAAGTTAAAGCTACTGCTACGTTAGTACCAAATACTGTATTTTATATTATAGAATTAAATAATCAAATTTTAAATACTATTCCCGGGAGAAAGGATACAGTTATAATTGAAAAAATAGGCGATTATGAAGCTAGTCCTACTATATTACCTTCTTATATTAGACTTTCGGATGGAACTATTAAGGGCGTTAGAAATATGTTTGCAACAGATATAAATTCTTTTGAAGTATATGTTACCGCAGCTTTTGTAGGAAGTCCGGTAAAATATGATACGGGTTGGGTAGGAACTGCTTTTTCCTTATTTAATATACAAAATGTAATTCAAAGATATGATACAAAATTTAAATTAATTAAAGGAACAACGGGATTAGATAGAGACGATACGGGCGCAATGCAATTATACGCTAATAGCTTAATAGAGCCCTATAAGGATTATGCTATAGGAGGAACAATTACTTTAGATACTTTATTTACTACTTTAACAATAGGCAAGGCGGTTCGTTTGACAGGAACGGCACAAGCGGGTTGGACTACTACGGATTTAGTAGTAAAAAGTATCACCTTTAATGTTAGTGAATTAACAACGGTAGTAGAGTTAACTAGTAATTATTTTATCGGTAGTGGAATAGTAGACCCTCGGTTAGAAGAAATAAAAGAGAAGAGAACTGCGGAACAAGCAAGAATAGATATGTTAAGACGTTTAGGAGAATTAGAAAGATAATTTTATAAATAGGCTATATAGCTTCTTTTAATATTAAGTTATATAGCCTCTTTTTTGCCATTTTTTGTTGACAAACTCTTAAAACTATGTTATACTTATAATATGAATTTAAAATTTTATGAAAGGGAATGGAGAGTATATGCAGATTATTGGAAAGTTAATTATACTCCAAAAGAAGCTTTAAAGATAGGAAATAAGTTAGCAAAACATTTTAAAATTAAGTATGTACAATTTCGGTTTACTAGTAATCAGAATGGATATGCTAATTATTGGGGTAGGATTACTTTACCTAAACAAAATATTGCTTTAGCAATGATTTGTCACGAATTAGGGCATATACTTTCGGTTAAGAAATATGGTAGTAAAGGTAAGGGGCATAATAAATGGTTAAAGAAAGCAAATAAACAAATATATAGGTATGCTATTAAATATTTACCTATTGAAATTTTATTAGGTATACGCACTCAAAAATTATTAGAAAATAAAAGTTGACAAACGGTTAAAACTATGTTATACTTAATATAGAAAATTAAAAAAGGAGGAAACAAAATGAAAACTAAAAATTTAAAGGAAGAAATAGTAAGAGGATTATTAAGCGCGCGGGAAGATGTATACGGCTTTAATATTACCGAAGAAAACGCGAAGGAAGTAGCGGCTTTTTTAGCAGGATGGTTAAGTATAAGTTGTAAAATTACTTTTAAGAATAATAAAACAATAACAAACGAGTTTAGGGAAAGATTAGGTAAGGATAAGTTAATATAAAGATAAGCGTTGAAAATAGTACAAAAGTGAGTTATAATTATATTATAAGGAGACAAAATGAAAAAATTTAAAGTTACTTTTACGGTAGAGGGTAGTTTTATTGGAGACGACCAAAAATTAAATAAGTCAAACGTAAAAAACGCATTACGTTTTACTTTTGATGAAATGTATGGTAAAAGTTATATGGGAAATCGTGATATAGATACGGCGATAAGTAAGTTAGAGGTTAAGGAAATAAAATAATGAATAGAAAAACTTATTATTTATCCTATATAAATAAACAAGGCCAAAAGGTAGGCTATAAGGTAACCGGAACCGATTTAGATATAGCTATTGAAAAAATACATATATCTAAATTAGGCGGAATAAACTTAAGGTTAAAGGAGGCTATAAAAAATGACTAAAAACATTGGCTTTACTTGGCATTGTCATCACAATGTTTTAGCAGAATGGTGTTTCGGTTACAATGAAAGAGAAAACGCTATTAAAACTACTAAACCCAAAAACGAAATAGAAACTCGTTTACGCCTATTCAAATTCGTTAAAGGCAAACTGCCCCTTGAATTAGTAGAGGCTCGGCAGAGGCGTGATGAGGCTTGGCAGAGGCGTGATGAGGCTTGGCAGAGGTGGGTGGAGGCTCGGCAGAAGTGGACTGAGGCTCGGCAGAAGTGCGATGAGGCTCGGCAGAAATACTATGAGGCTCGGCAGAAACCCTATGAGGCTCTATCCAAACACAAAGACTTTTTAGAAGTCTTACACAAAAAAGAGTGCGGATGCAAAGAATGGAACGGTAACGAAATAGTATTCCCGAAGGAGTAAAAAATGAAAAAGAAAGTAGTAGTAGAAATAGATATATGTAATAATAGTAATAAATATTGTAGTTATCTCTGTCCTTTCTTTTTAGATAACGGAGATAACGAGCACTCCCAATATTGGTGTAATTTATTTAAGGAAGAATTGCAAATTAATTTAGCGATAGTAAGAAGTTTAAAATGTAGACGAGGAGAAGTGAAATGAAAAAACAAAAAAGATTTCGTGCCAGTATTTATATTGACATCTTTATAGAAGAAATTAAAATAAAGATATGCGGTGGACAGGAGATAGAAGAATATAAAGATTTAGAAGAAATGAGAGAAGAAGCAAAAAGAAGAATACAAGAAGTAGTAGACGAAATTACTAATACCGAAAATAAAAATATTCCTGACGAAGTATTTAATCCGTACGTAGGGGGAGTAGCGGCTTATAATACAAGAGATTTATTAAGGCCGTTAGATAGAGAAATATAGGAGGAAACAAAATGAAAAAATGGCTTAACAATACTATATATCCTTGTAAGAAGATAGGGCATTATCCTCAAATATATATTGAAAGGGTTATAGTAAAGTTTAATCGTAAAGGTATAAGTATAGGTCTTTTTGAAGAAAAAGGAGGAGTAGGAACTAGTATAACTATGACTAAATAATATGCGAGATTATTAATGAAACGATTAAAATTAGCATTGGAGGACTAAAATGTTTAAAAAATTACTATTAGCTTTTTGTATAATTTATACTCTCATAAATATCTTTAGTAATAAAAAAGAAATAGTAACAAAGTATGTAGTAGTAAAAGAAGAAGTAAAAACGCCTGAAGTAGAAATTCAAAAAATTAATGAAAGAATAGAGAGAGGCAATCAAGCCGTTTCTAATTACTTTAATTATCTTACGGAAAGAAGTAGAAGGGACGAACAATGGAATCACGAAGAAAGGGTTGAGGAAATTAAAAGTAAAGGAAATAATCTTAGAGTGGAGGTAAAATAGTGGAAAATAACATCCGTCCAATGGGAGCTAATGCTTTAAGTAAAGATAAAAGAGATAACTACCTAGACGACCCTAATTATATCGGAGAGTGTAAATTTGACGGTTCTCGTTATGTTTTACAAATAGATAAAGACAATAAAGTTTATTTAACTAGTAGAAGAGAAAGTGTAGATGGAAGCGGTATGGTAGATAAGACTAAAAACGTTCCTCATATAATAAAGGATATACAAAAGTTAAAAGGAATATATAGTATTATATTAGATGGAGAGATAGATATTGCGGGGGACAAAAGAAATTTTAAATACGTGCAAGGAATTATGGGTTCTCTTTGTGATAGAGCAATCCAATTACAAACAGATAACGAATGGCTTATATATAAATGTTTTGACATACTGGAATATAATAGAGAGGATTTACGGTGTAAGCCGTTAAAATTAAGGCGTAAAATATTAGAACAGATACTTGACACTACGGAGTTGAGATATATAAAAGTCGTGGAGCAATTCCCGGATAAAAGGAAGTTGTTAGAGGAAGAAATTAAGAAAGGCAATGAAGGTATAATGCTTAAAAATTTAGATAGTATTTATGTAGAAGGTAAGAAGCCAAGTCAGACTTGGTATAAGGTAAAAAGAAAAGCAACTTTTGACGGAATAGTAAAAGGATATAAGTTAGGAACACCGGGAACCAAGTATGAAAAAATGTTAGGAACACTTACAATTTATCAATACTTAAATGGCCAACTAATAGAGACTTCGGAAATAGGCGGTTTAACAGAAGAAGAAAGAATAGAGTTTAAGAAACGTTTAGATAAGGGAGAAACTTTTATAGTGGAATTTGAAGCGCAAGAAGCGTATGGAAATAATCGTTATAGGCATCCTCATTTTTTAAGGTTAAGGGAGGATAAGAATCCTTCGGAGTGCATATATGGAAAAAGTTAATGATTACGAATTTTGTTTAAATAGTAAAAGATGGATTTGTTTAATGCTACGTTCCCCTAGAAATTGTCCCTATGAGAATGAACAATTATTACAATGTCAAAGTTGCGGTTATTATGAGTTAAGAAAACCAAGTCAATATCTATTAAAAATATTAAAAATAATTAGAAGTATAGGAAACAAATGAGAATAGGAATAATCGGCCCGGAAGAAAGTAAGTTTACAGAAAAATCTAAACAAGATTGGTTAGTAGATTTAATTAGGAGAATAATATAAATAGGAATAAAAAATGTCTAAATTAATTATAGAAGAAAAAAGTAAATTGATTGAGAGAATACAGAAATTATTTTCTTTGGGCGATAGTTCCAGAAATCCCAATGAAGGCGAAGTTAAAAGTGCCCTACGAAAAGCCAAACAATTAATGAAGCAATATAATTTAAGTTTATCAGAATTAGACTTAGAAAAACAGAAAGAAGATATAATTCAATCTGCAACAAAAGGAACTGCTTATATTTCTTTTTGGGAAAGAAAATTAGCGACTATGGTGGGAAATTTATTTAATTGCCATCCCATTATTGAACCAAGATATTATTCAAGAGGATATATTTTTGTTGGTTTTATAGAAGAGGCAAATTTAGCAGTTCGGTGCTATGATTATTTAGTTGATACTATAAAAAATTTGGCCAATCTTTATGCAATCAAAAAGATGGATTTTTATGCCGGAATAACTGATAGATTACAAGAACGAATTGATGAAGAAATAAAATTAAATACTCCCAAAGAAACATCTAAATGCAAAGCAATTATTTGTTGTAAAGATAAATTAATTGAATCTTGGAAAGAAAAAAATATGAAATTAGAAAAAGAACAACGCAGAACAAGGCCAACTATAAATGAAATTAGTCCAGACTATATTATAGGATACGCAACAGGTAATGGAGTTGATTTACAGAATAGGGAGAAAATTAAAAAGGAGTAAAGTAAATGCTAAAATATATGTTGACTACTAAATGTAATAGAAAATGTAATTATTGTATAACTAAAAATATAGTTGTGGAAGAAGAAACTAATTTAGATAACGTAAAAGAAGTCCTTTGGAAAGTTAGATTAGAAGGATATAAAGATATAATGATAACTGGAGGGGAACCTTCTTTATCGGAATTATTTTATAGTAAGTTACAATTAATAGGAACAATTTTTAATAACGTTTATATTACTACTCAAAATGAAATGTTATTAGAAGACTATTTACCTTTCGTTAAAGCTATTTCTTTTTCACTTCACGATAGTATTTCTCAAAAAGTAATACCTTTTCTTACTTATTCTGCTACTCCGGTATACGCTTGTATTTTAGAGGACTACTATTACTATCGTCTACCCTTTCTATTAAAGGATTTAGGTTATAAAGGCTTAACTATAAATGAAGAACAAAGAAAAGGAAGACATTTTGATGAAAAACAATTACCGGAAATAGAAGATTTTTCTATAAGAGTAAATAGAAAAGGTAAATGTATGAACGAGGTAATTATACTTCCAAACCTAAAAATTATAAATAATTTTACTCCTTATCTTTAATAACTTTTTTGTTGACAAACCCTCAAAAATATGTTATACTTAATATAGAAAATTAAAAAAGGAGGACAATAAAAATGTATACCGATAAGGACTTCAACACAAAGAAGGAATTGAAGGAAGCATTAGCTAAGTTCGTAACGATTAGAGTGTATCAACCAAAGGATATATTCGGCGTAACGGAACGAGCTTCGCGCGGTAAGCATACGGTATCGTTGGAAGGTCCCCATTACCCAAAACCTCATAGATGGTATGCACTGGCAGAGGTTGTAGACGGGGTCGTAGTAAAAGTAAAATAGGAAGGAGATACTAAATGAAACATATAAATAAAAGTATTTATAAAATATACAATATAGGAAGTTTAAGGGTTTCCTATAGTAGAGTAGGAAAAGGAATTTGTATTAAGATTTTTGGTAGTATATTATCTATCTATTTTGATTTAGAATTAAGTCAAGGATGGAACAAATGCGATTAACTTTAAAAGAGTTAAAAGAAGAATTATATAGTTACTGGGGAGATGTAGGAAACGGTATAGTAGTTTTCTTTCCGGAAAATAAGTTTTTTAAATTTATAAACGATTCCGGTTTTATAAAAGTTCAATTTAACGACGGTATCCTTTCAAAAGCAAAACTTAAAATGGACGACTATTATAAAAAATACGGCGCCCGAGTTGCTAATCAAATATGGGAAGAGGAAAATTTAGGAAGTGGTCAATGGCTAAAGAGGTTTGCAGTTATGAGTATAGAGGAATACTTTAATAAGCTTATATGGTCTTACGAAATGGTTCACCCGATATTTAATTTAATAAGACAAATGAAGGAATTAGGCGAGTTAGAGGTGATAATTGAAAGTTAAATTTACTTGTAAAAATAGTCATTATTTTGAGAAAACAGAAGAAGAAATAAAAAATACTAATCAGCCTTTTAGATATTGTTTTTGCGGCGAAAAGTTAAGTGTTCAAAATATAGAGGAAATAGTAATTTTAGATATACAAAATTCAATTGTAGAGCATACTACTAATAGAATAGTAAAATTAGGATTAGAGGGTTTTGTTGAGGCGGTAGAACATTTACAAGACGGAAAAATAAAAGAGTTATATAGGGAAGAATTAAAGAGGAGAGGAATAAAATGGATGAAATAATTAATACAGAAAAGAAAGAGGAACAAATTATAAAGGAAGAAATTCCCGTTATAGAGCCTGTAGTAGAAACTAAACAACCGGAAGAAGTAAACTATATAGATAACGGCTGTCTTCATTTTAACTTTTGTAAAAGTGTTATAGTAAAAGGTTTACCGAATAGATGTTGTCATAACCCGTCTTATTTTATGGATAAACTAGGCAGACAATGTAATTTACTATCTCCCTGGTATCCGCCTAAAGAAGTTAAAAAGATAAAGGATTTAGTAGAGGGAGAAGGAGTAACCACTAATACAAACGTACCTACTAATGAAAATAAGGATACTACTATTGTTAATACAATTAAAGATAATAAACCTAAGGTTAGTAGACTAGGAAGGATTAGAGAATTACTAAAGGAAAATAAGTTAGACGTAGAAATAGTAGAAATAGTTAAAAAAGAGTTCCCGGATGCATCGCCTTCTATTATAAAAGGGCAGATTTACTTAGCGAGAAAGGCGGCTAGTAATGGATAAACTACAATCTTTAGTAAACGAATACTTACAATTTAAAAGTAATGAGTTACTAGAAAAAATTATAATTCTTTTAAAACCCTTTATTAAATACAAGGCAAAAAGAATTAGCGACATATCTAAAACAGAATTTAAGGATATAGAGCAGGAGTTATTTATAGTATTATTAAAGAGAATAAAAAGTTATGATAAAAATAAAAGTAAGTTTATTACTTACCTATTTAATAGTATGAAGGGAGACCCTACGGGTACGCTACAAAGTTTAACAAGAAAGAAACGAGGAGGTAATGGAGAGAGGAAATTTTTAATTCCTATCTCTTTAAGTGAAATATTAAATAGGGATTCCGATAATAAAGAAATAAATTTTGAAAATAGTTTACATACTTCTATTAACATCCGAGATGAAATAGAGAAAAAAGATATACGTGAGTTAATAGAAAAATACGGATTTAAAAGAGCAAAAGAAATACTACAAGAGGAGATAAAATAATGGGCGCATTTAAAGATTCTTTTACAACTTCTGCAAAACAGAAGATAGCTGCAATCCATAGTAAAATGGATAAAGATTTAGGATTTAGTGAACCCTCTAAAGTAGAGAAGAAAAAGATACGGTATGTAAAATCTAATTCTTTAACGCCTTTACAGTGTATGAATTGTAAATATAAACCTACTATGGATTGGGTAAAAAGGATTAGGCAACAAGGAGAACATTTTACGTGTAACGATAAGGTAGTTTCTACTTAAAAAATAAGTTGACAAACCCTCAAAAATATGTTATACTATATATAAGAGTTAAGGAAGTATAACATAAGGAGGTAAGAAATGAATAACTTCTTTCTACATTATATAGGCTCTCGTTTATATCCCAAAGAAGTCTTTATTAAGGAAGCCGAGAAATTTGGAGTAAATAGATGCCTTCCTCTAAAGATAATAAAAAAATTCTCCTGGGGAGATAGGATATTATTGGCTACTTTTATACCGCAGAAAGTAGATATTATTGAACAACAGGTATTGATTAATGGGAAATTAGAAAAATATGATGGTAGAAAAAACAGAAAAGGCGGCAAAGGCGAGGTTTTTGGTTATTTTGATATAAGAGGGCTTAATTTAATCGCCTCTAATGAATTTAAGACAGCCTTGACCTCTCAATTAAATATAATAAGCACAAAGGAAGTTAATCAAGGCGTGCAAAGACAGTGCGGCAGTTATGTTATTTCTTCTGCTCATACTGTTACGGATAGTATAGCGGATATTATTAAGAAGGCAGAAATATTAAGCAAAGAGAAACAAGAGAAAGTTAAATTTTTTGTAACAGGAAAATTTTATCCTTTAACAGCGATTATTGATAATGCTACTTTTACCAGAACAATTATTGAAGTAGAAATTACAGAAGAATTAAAACCTGGAGATATAATAAACGAAACTGTTATTGGAATGATTGAGAATTATAATAAGAGGGCATATATTAAGACCCACGAAAAGAGAGGGAGACCGAGAAAAAATGAAAATAAAATGCGGTAGACACGAATACGAATTAAAAATCGGAGATTGTATGTTAGATAATGGGGCTTGTTATCAATTTTGTCCCAAAGACAATTCTGAACTTCCCTGGGGAACTTGGCATCAGTTTTCAAGTGTAAAAATATCTAAAAAAGAATTTAAACGGCTCATTAAATTGTCTAATTGGGAAATAAGACAAAGTAAACAATATTCTTTTTGCACTTATTATTATTGGAGAGAATAAAAAGGAGGATTAAATGAAAAAAACAATTTTTTGGTTAGTAATAATTGGGATATTATTATTTACTTCTTTGGGATATTGTGCTAATTATAATGTGCAAAGTAATATACCACAAAATAATCAAGGATATATTTTTATTAGCACTGGACAGAAACAAGGCGGAACGGAAATAGGCACTTGGACAGACCCAACTACAATACCAACTTTAAAGGGCGATAAGGGAGACCAGGGAATTCAAGGTATAGCCGGAATAGGTATTGATGGAAAGGATGGTTATACTCCTGTTAAGAATATTGATTATTTTGATGGAGTAAATGGGGCAGATGGTTTAAATGGAAAAGATGTTGACTCCACTACTGTTACTAATTTACAAAATGAAGATATTACACTTCAAGATAATATAAATATAGAGCAATTTGACCGAATTCAAATGGGAAGTAATTTACAAGACAATATCAATATAGTAGATACTGATAGTCAGAATAGGAATATTAGTTTACAAAATAATCTCAATAACGAAACGATTATTAGAAGTAACAAAGATACTCAATTACAAAATAATATTAATACTGTTAATTCAAGAGTGGACGAAGTGAGCAATAGAGTATCTAAACTTGAAAGAACTCAATTTGTTTTAGAAACTTCTTTTAGGATTTTAGATACTAAACGAATAACTTTAAGACCTTTCTTTAGAGAAAATTTAACAAGGAATAAACTTGATATAGTAGGTTTAAAGGTTGATATTAAGTTAGGGCAAAGCTACGAAGAAAAATTAATTAAAAAGGTAAATGCGAGATTGGATTTATTGGAAAAAGTAATTGGTAATGCTCCGGTAATTGAAAAAGTAATAGATAATAAAGGCAATGTTAAATCTATTTCTATTACGGGAAATGGATTAAAGGTTGAGGGAAAGTTTTAATTAAAAAATTAGAGGCAGAAATTAAAAATGAATAAAAAATATAAATTTATCAAGATTAAAGCAAATTATTTAGGAGATAAAGACAATACATATTGGGCTTTATTAGTAGAAAATATGATTGATTTATTTCGTTATTTTGAAGCAAAAAACCCTCAATTAGTTAAAGCATATTTTGAAATTAAAAAGAAAAAATCTTTTGGGCATTGTATAGGAAATGAACAAGTAGCAGTAGAAACATTATTTATTGCTGATAATAATAGTAAAACAGTTGCAGACGATATAATCATTATTAGTGATACATTTTCTAAACCAAAAATAAGGGAAATAATAAATGGAAATAAATTAATAATAAATCCATCCGGTATTGGATTTTGTAGGTTTGATGAAAAATATCACACAATATTACAAACAATAGAGTCGGATGATTTTAATTTTCCTTGTAATGTAGATTATGACGATATTATAGTTAAACAATGGCAAAATGGAAAACATTGGTATGTTAGAGTAGGACAATACGATTTACCGGATAAATATTTTAGTTACGAATTAGGATTTAAAGCGGGTAAAGAATATTTAGAAAGGAAATTAAATGGCGTTTAAAGTAGCTTTAGTAACTTATAAATCTGGCGTAATACCCCTTAAATCTTTTGAGACAAAAGATGAAGCGGATAACTATATTCTTGAAACAGCCGAAAAGGAAGGCGGTGTAAAGACCGGATATATTGAAGATACTGAAACAAAAGAAAAAGAAAAGATAGAGGAACTTAAGTAATGTTAAATAATAATCAAGCGATTTTAATTCATAAATACGTTAAGAAGATAAGATGTAATACTTTAGTCACTTTATCAGAAGAAAGAGCAGAAGAATGGATTAAGGAAAATAGCGTAAAAGGAATAACTTATATAAAAGAAGTAGTTTGGTTAATTAAATAATGAGTTATAATTAAGATAGAGGCATTTAATGCGTGAATTTTTTGCTATATCTATTTTAGGATTAAATCAAAATGAAATGCTTCTTACTCAACTCCTTCTTTCTTCTCAAGGAGAAATTCCCGGTAAAAATTTAAGGATATTATTAAATATTAATAAGGACCAATTATTTGAAATATTAGAAAAACTTGTTCAACGAAACATAATTGGATATTCTAATAATCCTTCTAACGAAACCCTTACTTATATAAGAGCGGGAGAGGGCGGTTATGTATTAAATAGAAATTATAATATGTGGATTCCCGAGGCTAATTCTATCTTTTATAAATTATGTAAACTTTTAGATTACCGATGTAATCAACAATCCTATCAAACTATTTTAAATGATTTTAGTATTAATCAAAACTTACCTATTAATATTATTAAAAAGGAAGTAAATCAAATAACTCCTTACGAACTTTTCGGCTTATTTTGTCTTCTATATAAGAAGGTATTAGGTAAGGAATACAAACCTTTAAATAATGCTAAAGATTTAGCAACATTAAAAAGTATAATTTATGAATTTAGTTATAAGAATATAAAGGATAAATATATTAAGGAATTTATTGATTGGGTATTTAGAGTAAAAGCAAGAAGTTTTAAATCGGATTTAATAATTGGTTGGTTACCATTATGTTTGAAAGATTATTTAAGTAGTATGCCTACTGAAAAAGACGTTCCGGGTTTTGTAAGAGACGAAGAAGGCAGATTACGGAAAGTATGAAAGTAAAAAACCTAAATAATGTAATAGAACAATTGAAACCTTTCTTAAAGGATTATTTAGAAACCCAAGGAACGGAATTTACGCGTTCTCATTTTACTTGTCCAAATAGGGTATGGCATAAAAATAATGACGCTAAACCGTCCTGTGCATTTTACCCGGATGAAAGTTCTTTTCATTGCTTTTCCTGCGGGAAAAACGGATCTATCTTTGATGCAGCTAACTTACTTGAAGGGTTACCCTTAGAAGGAAGTGAGTTTATAGAAACCGTAGTAGAATTAGCAAAACGATTTAATATTACCGTAGAGATAGAAGAAGACTCTGTAGATAAATATCAAACAAAATTAAAAACATTACTAGAATTAGTAAGGGATGTAGCCTATAAGACTTATTTAAGTAATAATGAAATAAGGGAATACGTAAAGAAAAGAGGCGTAAGTGAAATAGAAGATAAAGTTAAATTTGGATATCTTAAATACGATTCCTTACTTCCTTTTCTTACTACTAAAGGATATACTGAAAACGATATAAAAGAAGCGGGTTTATTTAGAGAGTTATTAAATGAAAGATTAATTATACCTATATACGATTCTTTTAATAGATTAGTAGCGTTTGGAAGTAGAAAAATTAAAGAGGATCAATCGGAAAGGTATTATTTATCCTCCACTTGTCAAGTATATAAAAAGTCTGAAATTTTATTTAATTTTAATAATTCAAAACAATATGAAACAATTTATATAGTAGAAGGATTTTTAGATGCCTTTCAATTAATTAAAAATGGTATTCCCAATGTTGTAGCAGTTTGCGGAGATGCTATATCGTATAAACATATAAGGTTATTAGTAAAATATAAAGTTAAAAAAGTTATACTTTTATTTGATAGCGATAACGCGGGAAAAGAGGCTACCAAGAGTGCTATATCGGCTTTATCTAAAACCCCGGAGCTAGAGGTATATATTAAGGAATTATCGGATGCTAAAGACCCGGACGAATATCTATTGAAGTACGGAAAAGATAAGTTTTTACAGCTTCCGGAAAGTTCTATGTTTGACTATAAACTTAAAAAATATATAGATTCAAACTTAGATAAGAATTTAAAGGAAGACCTTTTACAATTTATTTCGGAAGAACAAAGTTTTATTGAAAAAGAACATATGTGTAAAAAGTTAGCAAAGGCGGCTAGTGTAAAAACGGAAACGGTATTGAGTGAAATAGAAAGAATAGAAAAAGTAAAGTTAGGAGATTACGGAGTAACTACTTCTGATATAGTAAATGAAAAAGATACTTTAAATAAAGAAATATTTTTATTTGAAAGTTGGTCGGAAAGTAGAGGAAAATTATTAGGACTAAATATTGCACAATGGCCTATAATGACTGAAAAATTAGACGGTTTTCAAAATGCGTTATTTATAGTTGCAGCGGAAGAGAATACGGGTAAATCGGCATTAACTTGTTCGTTATCTTTAAATTTAGCATTATCTAATCCGGGTAAAGTTTTTATATTATATTTTGGATTAGATGTAAGTAATAGAACAATGATAGCTAGAATGGTAGCTAATTTATCGGGTCTGCCTATTAATACTGTTTCAAATCCTAAATATAAAATTTTAGAAAATCCTACTATAATAAATAAAGAAGAGTTAATGAAAATAAGGGAAGAAAAAATAAATCAAATTAGATTATTATCGGATACTATTTCTATTAAGGATGAAAAAACTATAAGATCGATAGAGGATATGGAAAGATTAATTAAGGTATATTTAAAAGCATATGAAGGAAAACAATTAGTCGTAATAATAGATAGTTTAAATCAAATGCATACAGCGGTTAAAAAAGAGACGCGTGATATTTATATGTATATTTCGGATAAACTAAAGGAGTGGACTGTAAAATTTGATATCCCGGTTATAGCTATTTCAGAATTAAGAAAATTAGCACACCCGGGAATGAGGCCTACTAATGATGATATAAAGGAAGTAAGCGATTTAAAATATGATGCGGATGTTACGATTTTACTTTATAATGAACTTCATTCAAAAAGGGATTCTTCTACAAGAACTTTTATAGGAGAAGGAGGCATAGTTTATCCTATAGTAGAATTAATATTTTATAAAAATAAAACGTCGGAATTTAAAGGAACACTCTTTTATAAATTTTATACGGATACAAGTCGCATAGAGGAATGTACTATTGAAGAAATGAGAAAGTATTGGAGTGAAAGATGATGTGTAATAAGGGACAAGAATTTAATGTGACAAATGATATTTGCCTTAAATGTGATAATTTTAGGGAGTGTAGTTTTTTTAAAACATTTAAGGAATTAGAAAATAAGTCTTTAAACATTCCAAAAATATTAGGAGTAACGGATAAAGGAAAATTTCAAATAGAGTATACCGAAATAAAAGAAATAGCATTAAGTCAAAATAAAAATTCTAAATATTATAAGGGAGATAAAATTACAGAAAATGAAGTAAAAGATTTTCAAATAACATTAGGTTTAGTAAATACGATAGACGATATTATTAACATAATAAGGAGGTATTAAATGAAGAAACTTAATAAGTTTGAAAACGTAGCATTTAATTGTTTACGGAAGTTATTCGGATTTAATAAAGCGTTAAATATAATGAGAAAATTTTGGAGAGGATATTTTAGATTACAATATCTTCCTAAATCGCTATACTATAGCGTAGTAATATTTTATTATAAATCGTGTATTCTTCTTATTAAAAAGGTAGGTATATAAAATGAAAATACAAATATACTCTATAATGTATAGAAACTTAAAAAATGTATTCACATTTTTACACGGTACGAAGAATGGTAAAGAATGCATAATAGGAGAGTGTCACGGTTCTTTATGGAATACTATAAAACTTATATTAAAAGTTTGGAGGACGAAAACGTGAAAATTCAAACAGAAGTAAAATTAGATTCTGCTCATAGATTACCGAACTATATTGGCAAGTGTGCTAATTTGCACGGGCATACTTGGAAGATAGTAATTACGGTAGATGCAGAAGTTTTAGATATAAACGAATTTGCGGTAGATTTTGTAAAGGTAAAAGAAGTAATGAATAAATACGACCACACCTACTTAAATAATTTTATAGAAAATCCTAATGCGGAAAATTTAGCTTATAAGTTTGCTAATGAGATAAAGGAATTAGGTAATCAATATATGGAAGGAACCGCAAGTCCGATAGGAAATAGATTTAACTACGTGACAGTTAAAGTGTATGAAAGCGAGGTTAGTTTTGCTGAGGTCACAATATAGGGAGGGTAAATAATGAAATACAAACTAACAAATGTAACAAAGGTATGGTGTGGAATAACCTTGCATCAGATTGAGGCGACTATTTCTTTTGGTGGTATATCTAAAGGCGATAAGGGGGGATATATAGAAAAAGAAAATAATTTAGACCAATCTGGCGACGCTTGGGTGTCTGACAACGCTCGGGTGTCTGGCAACGCTTGGGTGTATGGCAACGCTCAGGTGTATGGCGACGCTTGGGTGTATGGCAACGCTTGGGTGTCTGACAACGCTTGGGTGTCTGACAACGCTCGGGTGTCTGACAACGCTCGGGTGTATGACAACGCTTGGGTGTATGGCAATGCTCAGGTGTATGGCGACGCTTGGGTGTATGGCAAATTAAAACTTACTTTTGGGTACTTTTTTGGAATACGCTTTAAAAAAGAAAAAATAAAATATGTAAAATTAGATGATAATAATGAGATTATTTGTAAGGGGGATATAAAGTTTGAGGAACTTAAATAACCTATGCCTAACCCCGGAGGCTCACAATGAATGAATTACGGGAAGCGATTGAGGTATTAGAGCAACTTTATAATATCAGAATGGGGCAATGTGGTTATATGCCACCATACGAAACGAGTAAAGAGGCAAAGGCATTACAGCTTGCTATTTCCTTCCTCCAAGTTTTAGAGGGCAAGGGGATGCCGGAGTTTCATTCAGTTAAGGATAATTATACTTCTTTTGAAAAATATACCGAATGTGAACATAAGAAGATTGATGCACTCGGAAATAATTGCCAAGCGTGTGATATTGCCTGGCTTATAGAAAGATGCAAATGTTTAGAAAAAACTATTAAAGAATATAATGTCTACCACGCCAAACTCCAAGCAGAATGGCGGGAGAAGGCGGGGGTGGAGAAGATAGAGAAAATAATAGAAGAAAATGACGAATTTCCTAATATGTCTATTCAAACATTAAGAGATTTAAATGTAAATAATTTATTAGCATATAATCCAAAAAGATTAGCCCAAGCCCTATCTGATTACCTGGAGGTAAAGTGAGTATGGAGAATAAAATGATGCAATGTAGTATTTGTAAAGAATTTTTTAATCCCGCAATGTTATCAGAAGTATTTGAACACGAACATAGTAATATATCTACAGATAAAGAATACTACGGAAAGAAAGTAGAAAATGAAAAAAATTAAGTATACTTGGCAAGAATTTGATAAAGATGTAATACTTTTAATTAGAAGGATTAAGTACTCAAAATTTCAGCCGGAAACCTTAGTCTGTCTAGCTACAGGCGGTTGCCCTCTAGGTACAAAATTACATAATAGATTAGAAAAACCCCTAACAATTATAAGTGTAAAAAGTTACGAGGATACTAAACAGGGTGCGATACTTTTAAATAGTTCCTATACCGTTCCTTTAAGGTCTCCGGTTTTATTATTAGATGATGTGGCGGACTCCGGAAAAACTATACAATTAGTAAAATCACATTTAGAGTTGGGAGGAGTAGAAGTAAGGACGGCTACACTGTTTTATAAAGAACATTCTGTAATTAAACCCGATTGGTATATTCATAAAATAAGTGAGGAATGGCTAATTTTTCCTTGGGAGTAATATGAATAAAATTTTTATAAATCTTCCAAGTAAATATACTACTATTATGTTAGTAGCACCTACGGGATTAGTAAACGAATTTGAAAAATATCCTTACGGTATTTCTCATTTTTTAGAGCATATGCATTTTAAGGGTACAAAGAAAAGAACTACAAAACAAATAGCTTATGATATAGAAAGATACGGCGGAGATTTAAACGCTTTTACGGATAGTGAAATTACGGGTTATTATGTTAAAATAGCTAATCGTTATATGAATAAAGGTTTTGACGTAATTTCAGACCTAGTAGAAAATTGCGTAATCCCGGAAGAGGAAATAGATAAAGAAAGAAAAGTAATATTACAAGAGTTAAAAAGTTATGAAGACGATCCTCAAGAGAAAGTTAGTGATTTATTTTATACAAATATGTATAATATTCACTATCCACTTCATTACCCTATTATAGGTTTCCCTTCTACTTTAAATCAAATAGGTAGAAAGGAATTATTAAAATATAAAAAGGATAGATATAATCCATTAACTTTAATTATAGTAGGCGATATCGCGGATTGTTTAGATATTAAATTGTGTCCTACCTCTTATCCAAAAGTAAATTTTCTTTCTACTAACAAAGAAAAATTTATAGAGCGAAATAATTTACAACAAGCACAAGTTATTATAGGATTTTCTCAATTTTTACCTATTGATGCTACAACTTTATTTTTTACGGTAGCTTTAATAGAATCAATTTTAAACGATATGAGCGGAAGACTATTTACGGAAATTAGAGAAAATCATAATTTAGTATACGGTATTAGATTTTCAAGTACTATTTTTGGAAATAATCTATTTCAATGGAAAGTAAGTTTAGGATTAGAAAAAAATAAAATAAATCAAGCAAAAGAATTAATAATTAAGGAATTAACAAGACCTTTTACTAGCCAAGAAGTTGAAGATGCGGTAATTAAATCTATAGGAGAGCTAGAATTAAGGACTTCGTCTTTTTTAATTTCTAATATTATCGCAAATAGTATAACGACTAATATAGATTGGCAACGAATAATTTTTAACTATAAAGAGGAATTTAAGAGAGTAAAAGATTATGTAAATAGTGTGCAAGAATTAATAGATTTTACTAATTATAAAATAGTAGGCCTCATTCCGGGAGATAAAAAGTGAAGATAAATGAAATTTTTAAGAGTATACAGGGTGAAGGAAGATTTCAGGGATATCCTGCATTGTTTATTAGGGTTTCCGGTTGTACAAGAAAGTGTAAATGGTGCGATTCTAAATACCATATTAACGGGGAAGAATTTACGATAGAAGAATTAGTAAATGAAATTGATGATAGGCCAGAAACGGCTATAGTTGTATTTACTGGAGGCGAGCCCTTACTATATTTAGAAGAAATAACACACATAATTAGCGAGTTAAAAGGTATTGACGTTAAGTGGCATTTGGAAACGAATAGTGATTTAATTAAGACTCAAAAAGATTTTAACGATATAATAAAAACTTTTAACTATATAGTAATTAGTCCAAAGGAATTATCTGTTGTAGAAGAAATAATTAAATTTAAAAATGCTACCTGTTTTAAGGACTATCTTGAAAGGGTTGAAATAAAAATAGTAACTGACTTAGATAAAATAAATAAAGATTTAGTGCCTTATGCTACTTCTTTAATGCCCTATACTTCTTATAATAAAAAGAAAGATATAGAAATAAGAAAAAGAGTATGGGCGTATTGCGTAACACATAATTTACATTATAGTGCTAGATTACAAGTAATAAATTTTAATAAGAAGAGGGGGGTATAGTGGATAACTTTCCCGAGTTTAAAGAATTTAAAAAAATACCTAGATTAAGTAGAAAGATTATTATTACCGAAAAAATTGACGGCACTAACGGTTTAATTTATATTGACGAAATAAATAATATTTTTGCAGGAAGTAGAAACAGATTTCTTTGGGGATCAATTCAAGAAGAAATTCATAATGATAATCACGGTTTTGCTCAATGGGTAAAAACTAATAAGGAAGAATTATTAAAATTAGGCAAGGGGTATCATTATGGCGAGTGGTGGGGAAGCGGAATACAAAGAGGCTATAATTTGCCTAAAGGAGAAAAGAGATTTAGTTTATTTAATACCGATAGATGGATTAAAGATAGAACACAACCCCTATTAGAAAAACAAGAGTATTGTCCCGAATGTTGTTACGTTGTGCCTATTTTATGGACAGGTATTTTTAATACATCCGACATAGATTCTATTTTAGATAATTTAGTATTAAAAGGTAGTAGTGCTTCATTAGGATTTATGCAACCAGAGGGAATTGTAATTTATCATAGGGCGGGTAATTTAATGTTTAAGAAAACGATTGAGAAGGATGAAAAAGGAAAAAATGAATAATATTTGGTCTATAAATATTTCAGATTTTTTAGAAATACTAGAAGAGGCAATTAAGTTAGGTAGAGAAAGAGGTAAAAAAGAGGGCGAAAATATAGAACCGGAATTTTTTGAGATAGCAAAAAAGAAAAATAAAATGCCTAAACATTTAGGCGCAACAGAATTAAATAAAGAAGAATTACTAGAAGAATATAAATTAAGAAATTTAAAAGTATTAGATTTAACTAAAAAGGAGAAATAAATGGAAGAGTTAAAATTATATAACGGGTTACGCGTTAAAGTTTGGCAGTTAGGCTGCGGCGAAAATAAATCCGCAGGCGGATATTCTATTTGTAGAGTATATATTTGGAGTGAAAATTTAATTAAGGAGTTAGGATTAGGGCAGCCCTTTCATTGCGCATATCAAGAAGCTGAAGAGTTAGCGGTTTTAATAGATGCGGAATTAACTTTAAATGGATCAATCGTAAGAAAATCTACTAACGGAGAATATAAATGAAGTGTATAATTTGTAATTTAGAATTAACAGAAGCCGATGAAATAATAACTCAATACGGTTTAGATATGCATAAAAGTTGTGAAGAAAAATTTATATACTATACTAATCCTACTTATAGAGACTATATAAAATGTTGTAATGTAAAACACGATATAATAGGTTTACTTAAACAGGGTAAATTTATAGGTATTGGAAAATGTAAAATATGTGGAAAGACTTATATTACTAGTAGACTTCCAAAAAATCCAAAACCTAGAAAACCTAAAGCTCCAGAAAGATATTCAGACGACGCCGAAAGAAGAAAAATGTTTGGAGTAAAGTAAAATGGTTATTAATTTATTAATAATATATTTAACAATTTTATATATAGTATCAAGGAGAAGAAAATGAAGGACTTACTACCGGATATTCAAAATACGCCTGTTTCTTCTATTCAAATAGATAGAGTAGGAGTAACGGATATTGATTTTCCGCTACCCATAAAATTAAAAAACGGTATAATTCAAACTATTTATTCTACCGCACATTTATATGGTTCCTTACCTAAAACAAGAAAAGGAACTAATATGTCTAGGTATTTAGAAGTATTATTTCAACAAAAACAACCTTTAAACGTAAGAAAAAATTTAAGAGATTTTCTATATCAATTATTACAAGTAGTAGATACGAAGGATATATATTGTGAAATTAATTTTAAATTATTTATGGAGAAAATAGCTCCGGTTTCAAAAAAGAAAGGTGTGTTAGCATATAATTGTTCTCTTATAGGCAGATTACAACAAGGTAAGTATACTTTCTTTAATTATGCATATAAAATTAAAGTTCCCGTTACTTCGGTTTGTCCTTGTTCTAAACAAATAAGTAAGTTCGGCGCACATAATCAAAGAGGCTACGTTGAAGCTACTATAATATTTGAAAAAAATAAATCAATTCCTTTAGAGGATTTAATAAAACTAATAGAAAAACAAGGCTCGTGTGAACTATATCCTATTTTAAAAAGACCCGATGAGAAATACGTAACCGAAAAGGGCTATAAAAATGCAAAATTTGTAGAGGATATATGTAGAGATGTGGCTATTAAGTTGCAAGAGATAAGTGTAATAAAGAAGTTTAAAATTAAGGTTGAAAATTTTGAAAGTATACACGACCATAACGCGGTAGCGTATGTTTTTAGAAAGAGACGGGGTAAGAGATGGACTTCAGATATACAAATAATTTAAAAAGTGTTCTACATTTGAATTATAATATAGATAAGGAGGAAGTAAATGAGTGCAGATAATGGCGTTTATATCTTACATACTAAAGATGGATATCGTGTAACTCAAGCTCAAGCGATAGAGAATATTTATTGGTGGAGAATTTATACGTGTGATTGTAAAATAGGTAATTCAGAAAGTTGGAGTGAATGTATAAAATGTGGAGCGTTAATTATTAATGAAGAAAGGCCGGAACCAAATCCAATAGTATTAAAAAATTATTTCGGATTGTGCAAAGTGTTTAACATAGTAGAAGAAGCGTTAAAAGAAGCGGGTAGAATTTATAATGAAGTAATTAACGATCCTATTTGTCCAATCTGTGAATACGGTATCGGCGTGCTTGATTGTAGTAAAATAGTATTTCCAAAATAGAGGAATAGATGAAAGTTACTTGTCCGTTATGTGGAACAGAAGTAGAAGCAAAAGAAATATTTTTACATACCTCGGAATTTAGAATTTTCGGATTATCTTTATCTCAAATAAAGAAAAGATTAGATTTTGCTAGGAGTAAAGATTATGCGGAGGAATAGAATGGAAACACTTTCAGGCCTTTGGAAAAATAAGGGTAAAACAGGCGAATACTTATCCGCTTCTTTAGGTAAGGTAAAAATTTATGTATTTCCAAATTCCTTTAAACAACTAGGTACTAATCAACCTGATTATTATTTATGTGTAAAAGGAGCCGAAGGTTTATTTAGTAAAATTTTAAATAGAATATTTAAGAGGAGGTGAGTAAATGGGCAAGAATAGCAGATTAGGAAGAATCAAAGGTTTATTAGCAGAAGGAAAGACAACCGATGAGATAGTAGAAGTTATAAAGGCGAAGTTTCCGGATGCAAAGTCTACCGTTGTAAGAGGCCAGATTTATTCCGCGAAGAAAGGTAAGACAGTAAAGGAAACAGCTACAACAGAAGGCGTAGAAAAACCGGCGGAAGGTACTACTACCGCTCCAACGACAGGCGTTTAATAAATAATAAAGATCGATAAGGAGAGTAAGAGCTATCCGTTAAAGATAGCTCTTACTTTTATTAAAATTATGAAATTAGCTTTTATTGTTCCTAGTTCTTATATTAAAGAAGTAGATAAGTATTGTGACTTACACTTATTTCTTTCTCATTTACTTTATAATAATTCTTACGCCGCCGCAGTTTTATCAATTAATAAATATAAAATTTTAGATAACGGCGCTTTTGAAACTGGCATACCGGAAGAAGGAAATACGCTATTATCAAAAATGGATTTTGTAAAAGCAAATGAAGTAATATGCCCTGATATATTTTACAATACAAAGGAAACCTTAAAAAAAGTTAAAACTTTTATATCTTTTTTAAAGAAGAAAAAGGAATTAAGAAATTATAAATTACAAGCTTCTATTCACGGCAGAACATTAAATGAATTATTATATTGTTATGCAGAATATTTAGATATAAAAGAAATAGACGTAATAGGAATAGGCTATACCGCTATAAAATATAGCGGATTTAGTAGGATAGAATTTATACGCGGATTACAAGGAGAAGGATTATTACAAAAATCCATACATTTGTTAGGGTTAGGAAATAACGGGGGAGAAGAGTTGAAGGAGTTAGGCAAATGTAAATTTATAAGGTCAAATGACAGTTCTGCAGCGTATGTTTTAGCAAGGGATAATAAATTAATAAGTCCTATAGGAAAATTTGAAAGGAATAAGAAACCTATAGATTTTAATGACGAATATAAATTAGAAACATATTTAACTCTAAAGCGAAATATGCAAACTTTAAGAAGGTTAGGATGAAATATTTTGAGCGCTGGTCAGAAAAGGAACTTAAAGAATTAGAAGAATATATGAAACAAAAGTTAACTAGCGAAGAAATTGCTAAACTTTTAGATAGAACAGAAAATACGGTAAGAATACATATGAGAAGATTAAGAACTAAAACTTCTACCTATGGAAATAAGGGAGGTAGAAGATATAAAAGAGAATTAGATACCGAATTTATTAATTTAATTAAACCTAAAGATATACTAGACGGTTATTGCGGTAGTGAAACACATTATCCAAAAGAAATAACAATAACAAATGATATAAATAAATCTTTTAATACCTCTTATCACTTACCGATTTTTAAACTTTTAGCAAAATTTACATATGAAAATAAGAAATTTGATTTAATAGATTTAGACCCTTGGGGTTCTGCATACGATAGTTTATATTTAGCAATTTATTTAGCTAATAAAGGTTTAGTAGTTTCTTACGGCGAATGTTACTTAAAAAGATTTAAGCGTATAGATTTTGCGGCAGAAAAATACGGTTTGTATTTTGATAAATACGGTTTTAGTACAAAGATGTTAGTTGAATATACAAAACATTTAGGAATGATTTGCCGAAAAAAATTAGAAGTATATAAGGATTATGATTTAGGGCACTTTAGTAGAGTATACTATATAATAAAACCTTTAAAAACATTAAAAGTTGTCCAAAGTTGGAATACTATTAGAGAAAGAAAAGAAGAGTATGCTAAAAAAGCAGTTACATAAAAAACATCTTAATTATTGGCGTAAACGTAAAAGATGTATTATTTGTAAAGTAATATTAACTAGAAAAAATTTACGCCCTTGGATGAAAAGGTGTTACAGATATATTTGTAATATATGTGAAAGAAAAGGGTCTATATCTTACTATAGGGAACATCAATTGTCTTCTGGAAATAAGTATTTTTCTAATATTAATAAACGGTCCTATCCTAAAGACGGTAAATGCGAAATTTGTAAAAGGAATAAAACCCTTAAAGGTAAATCTATTAGATTAGTTTACCACCACTGGAATAATAAAGACTTTTTGAAAGGTATTTGGACGTGCGTATATTGTCACGCTATGATGGAGTGTATAGAAAAAGGGCGTCATTTAGTTTATTTTAAACTTAAAAAATTAATAGAAAAATTAGAAGGTAAAAAATGAGTAAACCCCGGGCGGAAGCTAGAAATTTGTGGATAGAACGTTTCAAAAACTATTTAAAAACTCTAAAAAAAGAAGAATTAGAGTTAATAAAAAAAGAAGTGTTGCCTACCTCTAAAGTAAATAATTTAGAAGTTTTTAATTCTGGAATAATGGGAAGTCAAAGATTAATATATAAAGAGATAACAAATAATATTCCTAAGGATGTAAAAACGATAGCCGTTCCTTTTGCTTGCGGTTTAGATTTAACTTATTATTTAACTAAAAAGGGTTATGTAGTTTATTCTTGTGATAGAATGGAATGCGTAAGAATATTAACAGAAGTATTAAAAGATTTTATAACGGATACGGATTTAGTAAAAGCTTCAAATATTTTATGTTTTACAACGGGAAAATCTTTTGGTTGGGAAGACTATATCAAAATTATGCGGTTAAAATTATTTGTAGGTGATAAGTATAGGAATTGGTTTCATTGGCAAGAAGATGCTTTTGAGTGGCTACCTAGAATGATGGCGGCCCTGAATGTGGATTTAGTATATTTAGGTACGCCCACTATAATGGAAAATAATAAGAAATTCTATCAAAGATATGTAAAGTTAGAAAAGGAGTTAGGTAACGAAATTTCGGACGATTGGAATAGAGATAACGAAATGTTAAGGTTCCGTAAATTAGTGGAAATATGCAAGTCCAAAGCCGTTAAATACGTATACGCTGGCCACGGTAGTGGAGTCTCTAAAGTAGAAGAAAAAGAAAGTATATTAAAAGAATACTATAAGTATGTCTATACACTTTTTAAGCCGTATGATACCTTTAATGATTACGTGTTGTTTGCAAGTGAAGTACCCTTAAGGATTGATAGGAGACTATGGTATGAGAGATAAGTGTAAAAGTTGTAAGTTTAGAATAAGATTTAAGGGCTATTTTTCGGAGAGATATAATTATAGTTGCGTATATAATAGACGAAAGGAAAATTGGAATAAAGAATTAAGGTGTAATAAAGAAAACGGTTATTACGCATATCAGGGGAAGAAATGAAAGATAAAGTATTTGTGCTATTTTCAGGAGGAGTAGATTCAGCGGGACTATTATTTAACCTTCTTGAAAAAGGTTTTGAGTGTTTTCCCATATATTTCAAATGGCGGACTTGTAACGTAGCTATAAAAGAAGTAAAAATTATAAATTGGTTCTATGAAATGTATAAAGATAAATACCCGTTATTTCATAAACCGGAAATTCATTTTGAAAGAGAAATAGCAGAAACAATAGATACTAAAGAAAACATTATGAGTAGAAATAGAATATTCCTTAAATGGTTGATAGATAGATGTATTAAAGAAAATATACATAACATAGGAATGGGCGAATACTCTTTTAAAAAAGCACCCGATATTTGGCAAGAGAATGATGGCAAAAATTGTTGGATTTATTATTGGGGTCCTCCAAATGTTGATTGTGACGCAAACGACTTACAAGGCTTTATAAATAAAAATAATCCTAAGGATTTTAAAATTAAACTTTGGACATTAGACGACTTCGGAATTGCTACCTTTAAACACCATAGAGTAGAAATAGGAAGAAAAGTTATAGGCTATGATATGTTTAAAACAACTTGCCTTTTAAAAGGTACTCAAATACTGATGGAAAATTACTCAATTAAATTTATTGAAGATATCGTAGTAGGCGATATTATTTTAGGATTACGGGGAAGTAAACTTATACCTTCTAGAGTTATAAGGTTATTTAAAAGGACTTCTAGCGTAGGCTCTTTAAAATATAATAAAAAAGAATTATTATCTATTACCGATAATCATAAGATATTACAAGTAGCAAAAGATTCTGAAAAAACGTATGTAATTCCTTCTGAATTAGTGAGTACAATTAGGGTATACGATATTAATAATAGTCGTTTTTTAGATGATTGGTATACGGGTTGGTTAGCGGGTTATACCGAAGGAGACGGTTGTTTGCGGCAATTACCTAATAATTACGTATTAAGTTACCATTCAAAAGATATTCAATTATTAGAATTTGTAAATGGTTGTTTAACTCAATTTGGTATACCTAAATTAAATATTAAAATATATGCTACATATAGAGGGCATAATTTATATAAAATGGCTACCTGGAAAAAATCTACAATAAATAAAGTAAAAGAAGTTATTTCTTTTATAGATACGAAAGATTATATGAGAGGCTATTTAGCGGGTATATATGATGCGGAAGGTTCCAATCAAAATACTTGTAAACATATTTGTATAAGTAATTCTAATCCGGTAATACTAAGTAAAATAGAAAAGTTTTTGAAGTGTTTAAAGTATTCGTATAAAAAGAGGTTAGGGCATCCAAAAGGAACGGGTAATTTATTCAGTAATAACGGTAAAAGATATTTATCTAAAAGAGATTTATACTTAATTTGTATGCCAAATTATATTAAATTTAATATAGAGTGTAAACCGGTGTTAAAAAGAAAAATTAAATATACTTCTACTACTTGGAAATTGAAAGATCGAATTTGCAATTTTAAATACATAAACAATATAAAGGATAATCAAGTTGTTTACAATTTAGAAACAGAAACTGGAAATTATATAGCAAATGGTATAATTGTACATAATTGTTGCGGTAAAGGAGGAAACGGCCCCGATTGTGGAGGCCTATATCAGCAGGATTATTTATGCGCAGAAAGACACGTAGCAATGTTAAAAGTTTTTGGATATGACAACACATTTTATTTAAAGGATCCTAAATTTAATCCTTACTTTATTGAGTATTGTGTTCAAATGAATTATTTACCGGGTATTCTTTGGACACTTAAAAATAATAAAAAGGCTTTAAGAATTTCAAAATTAAATTTAATTAAAATATTAAAAGAATATTAAAATATGGATACGTTACTCATAATAATAGTTATCGTAATAATTTTTGTAGTAGCTACTTATCCTAGAAGGAGTAAAAATGAAAATAAATAGTTTTGACGAAAAAGAATTAAGAAAGTTTACAAAATGGGTTATTGAAGGAAATAGATTAGGAAAGAAAAAATATGCTAAGGATAACTTTACTAGGGATAATATGTTTGAGTACCTCTACTCTGAATTACGAGATAGCGTAAACTATTTATTCTTCTTATATTTAAAGATTAAATTATTAGAAAAGAATATAATAAAATATTTACCCGAAGTTAAGGGCGTAAAAAAATTAAGATGAAAACTGAATATAAATATATTCAATTTGATTTAGTAGAACAAGATGAAACAAAGAAGACTCAAGCATATACCGTAAGAAACATAAGTCTTCAGATAATATTAGGTTATATAAAACGGTATGGCGCTTGGAGACAATATTGTTTCTTTCCAATGATAGGAACAATCTATGGCGAAGGATGTTTAAAAGATGTTGCAGATTTTGTAAAACAATTAATGGAAGATAGGAAGAAGGGAGGAACTTAAATGTTTACTAATATAAGATTCCAAGGATTCTTAAAATATAAAAAAGTAGTTTCCGATGCAAAAATTGATATGCCGGTATTTAGAGGAGATGTAGGATATGATATTCATTCTATAGAAGACAAACTAATAAAAGCTAAAAGTTCTGAAATCGTAAGAACCGGTTTAGCTTTTGAAGTTAGTGAGGATTATTGGTTAGAATTAAGAACTAGAAGCGGCCACGGAGTAAAAAATTGTTTACAAATTCATATGGGAACCATTGATTCGGGATATAGAGAAGAGGTAACTATAAAAATATATAACCACGGTAATCAGGATTATCAAATAAAGAAAGGAGATAAAATTTGTCAATTAGTTATTCACCCGAGAATTGTTTTACCCGCTAAAGAAGAAAAATATTTAAAGTCCTCGGATAGAGGTTTAAAGGGATTAGGGTCTACGGGAGGATAAAATGAAGAAAGTATTAACCGTAATGGTAGGTAATATAGGCTCGGGTAAATCAACAATAATAAAGAAATTAAGGTTACTTCCGCCCGGCTATGTAGTAATTTGCAGAGATAGTTTAAGATATATGATAGGCGGCGGCGATTATGTTTTTAATCCAAAGTTAGAGCCAACCATATTTAGGTCAGAAAAAAGTATTTTAGAAAACTTTATGGAACAATGTGAAAATGTAATAGTAGATGAAGTAGGAATAAGTAAAAGTATGAGAAGGCCGTATATAGATTTAGCGATAGATTATGGTTATCAAGCAGTAGCAATTGTAATGCCTAAGTTAACTATGGAAGAATCTGTAAATAGAAGAATGAATAAACCCCACGGTACTCCTAGAAAAACGTGGTATGAAGTTTGGAAAAAGTTTGACGAGTTATATGAAGAACCTACTAAAAGAGAAGGATTTAGAGATATAATTAAAATAGGAAGAGAAGAAGTAGGGTTAAAATGAATTTAAACGAACAATTATTACAAGAGGTACAAATTTCTATAGATAAAGTAAATCATATTATGGCGGATGATGAACTTACTCCTTCCGCTAAACAGTTTCTTTTAAAAGAAGAATTTAAAAAACAAAGAAACTTAAGTAAGATGAGAGAAGAATGGAACAAGACATAAAACCGGATAATTGTATTAAGTGCGGCCTTTGGAAGACTAGTTGTGTAGTAAACTATCAAGGACAATTCTTTGCATATAGAGTTATGGGAACCGGTCCTCAAAATGCTAAAGTTATATTTATAGGAGAAGCTTTAGGACAAGCCGAAACAATTAATCAAAAACCGTTTGTAGGAGATGCGGGCGATACTCTAAATATCGCCTTAAAAGAAGCTAATATAAATAGGGAAGACGTTTATATAACAAATACTTGTAAGTGTTTTTACAGTCCTAATGTATTAGTATTTACTTCAAAAGGATGGAAAATGCTTGGAAAGATACGTAAGGACGATTTAGTATTAACTCATAAAGGACGATTTAGAAGAGTTATAGCCCCTTTAAAAATAAAGGTACATCCGGACACTACTTTTTTTACTTGTTATCTTAAGTCTAACGGCGGTAATCCCTATAAAATTACCGTTACCGGAGATCATAAATTTTTAACAAATAAGGAATGGACTAAAGTTAGCGACTTACGAATAGGGGATAGGGTAAGAGTTCTTGCACAAAAATGTATTCAATGCGGTTCCTTATTTTATTCGGATTATAGGCAAACTCAACTTTGCTCCTTAGAATGTACTAAGAAATGGAACGGTATTAGAGGTGCCCGTCAAAACAGAGTTCAAAATATTAGAGATAATATTTCTAAAAGTATGAAAGAATTATATAAAAAAGGAATAAGAAACGGATTTAAAGATACTATTAATTTTCGTAGAAAATTAGACGGTAGCTTAAATGTTATAGGTAGAAACGGGGTAGGCGAAAAAGAACTATACGAATTATTAACTAAGAATAGGTACGAAGTAAAGCGCCAAAAATTAATAGCGGATAGATATTTTGCAGATTTTTATTTACCTAAATTGAATATAGTAATAGAGGTGTGGAATAGTAGTTATAGAAGTATGATAGATAAAAGAATATGGTATGAACAAAGAGGTTATAAATTTTTAGATTATCATTATTCAATAATTTTTAGATATCCGGAAGTAATTTTAACGGAAATTAGAAATTTAGAAAAAAATGATAATCACGAATTTAACTTTATAGATACCTTATTAATAGATAAAAAAGGGATTACGCCGAGACGAAAAAGCGTATTTTCTTTATCGGTAGTAGAAGACGAATCTTTTATAGCAGGGGGTTTAGTTTCGCATAACTGTCGTCCTCCTGAAAATAGGCCGCCTAAAACAATGGAAATAAAATGCTGTCTTCCTTTTTTATTAGAAGAAATTAGAAATATAAGCCCAAAAATTATATGTACTTTAGGAAGTGTAGCGTTAGAAGCAATATTAAAACGTAAAGGAATATCAAATATTAGAGGTAATATATACGAAACCGAAATAGAGGGATTAAAAGTTAAAGTTATTCCTACCTATCATCCGGCCTATGTTTTAAGACGTCCCGAATATCCTAATTTAAAAGTAGACTTTCATAAAGATATAAAGTTAGTTAAAGAAGTAAGCGATAATTTAGATTATAAAAAAGAAAAGCTTCCTACCTATTACTGTACTACTCCTAAGGTAGAAGATATTTTAATATATATAGATAAAATTAAAAAAGTAGGCTTATTTGGGTACGATATAGAAACGGAAGGTTTTAACTTTTTAAAAGATAGAATCATATCTATAGCCTTAAGTTGCGTCGTACAAGAAGCTATAGCTTTTTATTTGATAGATTATACCCCGGATGAACAAGATAAAATATTTGCGGGATTAAAAGAAATATTAGAATCAAAAGAACTTCTTAAAATAGGTCAAAATTTAAAATTTGATAATAAGTTTTTTAAAACATACGGTATTGAAGTTAAACTACCCTTATTTGATACTATGTTAGCACATTTTTTAATAGACGAAAATAGTTCTCACGGTTTAAAAGATTTAGCTTATAAATATACGGATATGGGTGGATATGAAGAAAACTTTGAAAATATATTTAAAGAATTAAAAGGTAAAATGAAAAAAGATTTAATAGAAAGTTTAAAAGAAACAAAGAAAAACTCTTTAGAAGTATATACTAAATTATTACAAGAAGGATTAGAAAAGATAGATAATTTTTCTATAGTACCTAAAGAAGTTTTATTACCGTATAACGCCTCTGATGTTGATTGTACTTTAAGGATTTATTATGCATTAAAAGATTTAATAGAAAAAGAAGAATTGACTAAAGTATACTATTATATTATGATACCTTTACTAATAGTATTAACGGAAACGGAATATAGCGGTATTCAAATAGATACTAACTACCTTAATATTTTATCAAAAGATTTACAAGATAGAATAGAAGATATACAATTTCAAATAAATAGTAGGCCGGAAATAAAAAAAGTAGAAGAACTTTTACCTAGTTTAATTAAAAGTAAAAAAATAGAAGATATTAAATTTAATATTAATTCTCCTAAACACCTTCAAGTCTTATTGTATAAAGTTTGTAATTTACAACCTATTAAACAAATAAAAACCGGTTATTCAACGGATGAGGCTACTTTAAAAACATTACAAGAAAAAAGTGAAATAGTAAAGTTAATTATGCAATATAGAACGATCAATCACGATTTTACTACGTATGTAGAACAATTAAGAAGTAGTTTAGATGAAAACGGAAAATGTCATACGGATTATATGCAACACGGCGCTGTTAGCGGTAGAGTAATTTCTCATAAACCTAACTTACAAAATATTCCTAGGGATTCTAATATTAAAAAATTATTTATACCGGATAAAGGGTGCGTAATAATATCTGCGGACTATGCTCAAATTGAGTACAAAGTATGGGCTAACTATTCTAATGATCCTCAAATGTTAGAGGATATTAGAAATGGGTTAGATATCCATTCGGAAGTTTGTTGTTTAGTGTGGCCTCACTTATATAAAAAAGTAGGCGACAAACAATATTTACATATTCTTACGGGAGAAATAAAAAGTAAAGTAAGCGCGGAACATAGAGTAAAAGCTAAACAAGTGGTATTTGGATTAATATACGGTAGAGGAATACCTAGTTTAGTAAAGGATTTAGGAATAACGGAATTAGAAGCTATAGCAATTGTTAATTACGTGTTAGGAAAATATCCTAAAGCTAAATTATGGCTAGAAAATCAAAAGAAGGATGTAAAGAAGTATAAACGAGTAAAAGATTTATTTGGTAGAATTAGAAGGTTACCGGAAATAGATAGTAAGGATAATGAAAGAGTAGCAGAAGTTATTAGACAATGTTGTAACGCACCTGTTCAAGGCGGCGCAGCGGATATTACTAGTATAGCTACTATTAGAGTATATAACTTAATTAAAAAATTAGAAATGTTAATGAGATTAATTTTAACTATACACGATTCTTTAAAATATTCTACACCAGTAAAAGAAATAGATAAGGGTATAGAATGTATGAAAAAAGGAATGTGTTCTAGCATTCCGGGAGTAACTTTTCCGCTAGAAATAGAAATAGAGATAGGACCAAATTGGTATGATTTAATTTCTTTAGAAGAATTTAATAAAGATAGAAATAAATACTTAAAGGAATGGAACTTACTTGAAGTATAATTATAATAGAATGAAAATTAAAAAGTGTATAAGAGAACTAGTTTGTCTTCTACTTTTATTTGGACACGAATATATTAAGCGTGGTAATCAATACGGTACTCAGTTAATTTGTAGAAAGTGCGATAAAAATTTAGGGAGAGTATAGAGTGGAAAATATAGGTATAAGTACTACAATTCAATTAGTATGTGATAAATTAGATATTCCCTATACTTCTCCTAATCCTAGTCATTTTCAATTCTATAAAGACGCTAGTAGAGTATATAGGATAATAGAAGAATTAAAAATAATAGAAACGGAATTAAGCGAAATAGAGAAAAGACATAAAATAAGTGGACTATCAAAAGCAATAGAAGTATGTAGAAATCAATTACATAATACGGAACACGACTTAGTTAAATTAACAAGAGATATATTAAAGGAGAAGAAAAATGGAACAATACGACTTAGATCCTCAAGTAAAAGAAGTAATAGATAAAATAGAAGAAATAGGCAAAGCTTTAAGAACAGATGCAATATCTAAAAGTTTTAGTCCTAGAGCAGAATATTTAAAAATGTTAGATATAGCAACCGGTTGTTATATGTTTCTTGCTCCAGAGTACAAAAGGTACCGTGCTATAAAAGAAAATAATGAGGTTGCAAAATATGTAACCCTTAAAAACGAACAAATTACTAAATTTGTTTCTGCTTCTGCAGAACGAGAAGCTAGTACTTTCGTATCTAAGGAAAGATATATAAGAGATGTATTAGAGGGTTGGTTAATGGCTGCAGAGCAGGCAATTTATACACTAAAGAAACATTTAGGTGACGATAAAAAAGAAGAGAGCCTTTCTTAAAGGAGGAACAAATGGACGAACACGGTTGGAAAGATAGCGAACAAGAGCAGGGTATTTTTAGCGGAGAATATGGAAATATATTAAAGCTAAAAATGGTAGAAAAAACTTATACTATTAGAATTTTAGGAAAGTATAAGTTTTTCAGATTTCATTGGTTTCAAAATATTCAACGTTCTGCAATTTGTGATAGTGTTAACTGTCCTATATGCGCACAAGGTAGTAAAGGTCAATTGAAGTATGTTGTAAACATTATAGACAGAGCAGACGGTAAAGTAAAGTTATGGGAATTCGGAAGACGCGTAAAAACAGCTATTGAAAGTATAGCAGATTTATATGGGACACCGGATAAATACGATTTAATTGTAACAAGAAAAGGAATGAAGCAAGATGATACCGTTTATACAATTATTCCTGCAAGAGAAGAAAAAGCTTTAACAGAAGAAGAGCAAAAGTTAGTAAAATTTGATTTAGATAAACTTTATATTGCAACGCCTAAAGAAAAAGTAGATGCTTATTTAAAAGGTATAGTGCCGCCTAGAACCGAAAAAAAAGTGGAGCCGGCAATAGAACCCGACCATAGTAGTGATTCTGATTTACCGACTTTAGGATAAATAACTATTTAGTAGTTCGTTAATAAAAATGCAAACTATAAAAATTGAAGAAGTAGAAAAACTCCTCAGCAAAAAAATAAGAAAAGAAGCTATTTCAATAGGTTTTGATGTAGCTGAGGAGTTTACGGGTGTTTGTATTTTAAAAACAGACAATGATAATATTTATATTGAGGATTTACAAAAAATAGTAACAAATAAAAAAGACGATATTAAACATAGGATAGACTATTTTATAGATGCTTTAAAAAAGTTTAAACAAGATTTAGAGAAATATAAAGATAATTATAAAATAGTAATAGTAGAACAACCGTGGCTTGGATTAAATCCAAAGGTTTTTGAAGCGTTAGTTACTTTTAAAACATTAACATATGTCTCTTTTAAAAAGGAGTGTGATTATATTGATTTTGTTTCTGCTTCAACTGCTAGAGCAGAAATAGCCTTTAATAAAAATAAACAAATAGAAGTAGGTAATGTAGTAATAGAAAAAATTAGTAGGGGTAAAAATAAAGGAAAACCTAAAAAAGTAGACATTAAAAAGTTAGTTAAGGATTATTTAAAAACCGCTCTTAGTATTGAAATAGAAGATAGTGATAAAGCGGATGGTTTTGTTTTAGCCTTATACGGGTTATTGAAGTAAGGAGATTAAATGGAAGAAAAAGAAAATACTAATAATGTTGTAAAGGCCCTTAATAAGATGTTCGGAAAAACGATAATACAGCCTGCTAGTCAAATGAAGGGATTAGAGATAGAAAGAACACTTACCGGCATTATTCCTTTAGATATAGAAATGGGCGGCGGTTTACCGAGAGGTAGAATGGTAGAAATATACGGCCCGGAAAGTTCTGCAAAAACTTATATATGTTTATGTTCTGTTGCAAACGAGCAAAAACTATTTAAAAAGCCTTGTTTGTGGATCGATCAGGAAGGCGTTTTCGATCCGGTCTGGTCTCAAAAAGTAGGCGTAAACTTAGACTTGTTAGATATTGCTAAACCGGAAACGGCAGAACAAGCGGGAACAATATTAGATTCCGCTACTCGGTCGGGAGATTATGCAATAATTGTGTTAGATTCCGTCGCTGCTATGTTACCCGAAGAAGATTTAGATAAATCTATGGATGATGCAGAAAGAATAGGTAATAGGGCAATGGTAAATAATAGAATAGTAAGAAAATTACAATCTGCTTTAAATACTAGGGAAGATGACTCTATACCAAACGGAACAATAGTTTTATTTATTAATCAAATAAGAATGAAAATAGGACAATATGGAAACCCGGAAGATACGCCGGGCGGTAAAGGTATTAGATTTATGGCTTCAATTAGGTTAGAATTACGTCGCGGTGATTTAATTAAAGAAAAAGAAGAGGGCGAGGATATAGTAACTGCGGTAACTATAAAATTTAAAACAGTTAAAAACAAAACGTTTACGCCATTTAGAACAGGTCAATTTATTCTAAATACCTTAGGAGATAAAGCGGGTACTATAGATATTTCTGAATCAATAATTAGATATGCAATTTTATCCGGAGTAATAAAACACGAGGGTCACTCTTATTATATAGGTGACGATAAGGTATTAGGAATAGAAAATCTAAAACAATATTTAAATGAAAAGCCGGAATTAATAAGTAAACTTTATGAAGAAGTAAAAAAGGTATACAAATGATAAAAACAATTGAGGAAAAATTTATAGCATACGTAATTTCGGAAGGCGTAATAAAAAGTATTATTGGCGAAATTAAAAATAAACAAGGTATTATTTTATGTAATAAATGTAATGGAGAAATAAGAAGTCATACGGATGAGTCGGGAACAAATTATCAATGCCTTAAATGCAGAGAATTAATGTATTGTTATAATTATCGTGAAAAAACGCATAAACCGGACTTAAAAAGAAGTGACTTAAAAAGAATTCAAGAAGAAGTATTTTATTATGCAACCCACGAAGGTCATTTTGACTTCTTAAAAGATAATGATTATCCGACTTTACAATTTAGTTATATAAAAGATTTATTAGATAGTAAAGTAAAGGAAATATTTTTAAAATGAGTCCACTTGATTTAGTAATTATTACCGTATTAAGCTTATTTAGTAGGATATAATGAAGGAAAGAGGAAATGAGCCTTCCAAAATATTTAATCGAAGAAAAATCTGTAAAAAAACAATCTCTTAAACAAGAGAAAAGAGTAAGAAGGCAATTAGCTTCGGGAGCGTTAGCTTTTTATAAAGGCGACTTAGTTGACTTAGATAGTAATAAAATGTATGAATTAAAGTTAGCGGCGAAAGGAAAACAAGTAATAGTAAAAAGAGATATGTTAGAAAAAATATTTAAGGAAGCAAAACAAGATGGAAAACTCCCGGTAATGTTTATAGAAATAGGCGAGTATATATTAATAGGAGAAGTAATTAAAAAAAGGAGTTAGTAAAATGAGAAAACTATATTTAATAATAATAATATTAGTAGCTATTATAGGTTTTATATTAGGTTATACAATTCCGGTTAAAGCGGAAACTGCAACCTTCCCGGGAATAGAAAAACATTCTGTTCGTTTATTTTCTATCGGTTATGGAGGTATAGGTGGATGCACGGGAACTGTATTATCTAACGATGAAACAAAGGCTACCGTTTTAACTTGTAAACATTGCATAAGTATTGATGAGGAATTATTTGTTGAAGATAAAAAAGTAATAAAAATTATAACTGCACCAGATAATGATTTAGCTTATTTAATAGTGGAAGGAAAATTAAAGAATAAAAAGCCTGCTAAAATAGCAAATAAAAACGAAGAAACGGGTTCTAAAGTATTAATGTACGGTAAGCCCGGTTTAACTATAAATTATACGAAAACGGGCTCAGTATTAGTTTATACGCGTCATTGGGCTTTTGCAAAATTAGAATTAATAGGAGGTTGTTCCGGTTCCGGACTATTTAATTTACAAGGCGAATTAGTAGGTACAGTTTGGGGTTCGTATAAAGAAGGAGGTACCGGCGGTACTTTATTTACAGAGCCCGTAGGAGGTACGCCTATAGGAATATTTGAACCTTTAACGGATATTAAAAAGTTTCTGGAAGAAGTAAAAAAATGAAAGAATACGATATAACTTATACGTCCGATTTTCAATTAGATTTAGATAATAGAATAGACGATTTTATAAAATCCCTAAATCAAATAAAAGAAATTGCTAATAAGGGCAAACTTTTAATTATAGGCGGGGATATTTATAGAGATAGAAGGCCGCACCCTAAAGAGATGAATATATTCCGAGATTTTATAAAGAATATAAGCGTCCCAGTAGAAATAGTAATAGGTAATCACGACGAAAATTTAGATGTTACTACATTAGATGAATTCTTAAAATTTAATATAAAAGAAGTAACCTTACATAGACCTCCTTTTATATTAAAATATAGCGGGTTAAATATATATTTAGACCATACTATTATTGAAGGGGCTAAAATGGGCCCTTCGGACTTTATATTAAATAATAAAAGGGTAAAACCGCTTAAAAATATATTGGATAATAAATGTGATTTTTATTTAATAGGGGATATACATAAAGCTCAAGTAGTAAATAAAGAACCTCCGGTTCTATATGCGGGTAGTATAGAAAGAGAAGATTTTGGAGAACGAAATGAAGGTAAATATGTTATACTAATAAATTCTAATACGAAGGAATACGTTTATAAGCCATTAAATATTAGGCCTATGTATCAAATAAATTTAGATTTATCTTCGAGTAATGAGCAATTTAAAGAAGGAAAAATAGTTCCTCCCCAAGTAGAAAATGCAATAGTAAAAGTAGTTATTACGGGAACTAAAGAACAAATAGAAAAATATAATGAAGCTAATTTAAAAGAAAGTTTAAATAAAACTTTTTCTTACAAAATACAGTATAATGTCTTAAAGGAAATAAAAAGTAGAAATACTAATATAAACGAAGGAAGATCGATAGAGGATTGTTTTAAGGAATATGCAAAAGAGCATAAATTTAACGAATACGAGTTAGAAAAAGGAATGGAAATACTAAGCTATGAATGTTAAAAGATTGATTCTTCATAATTTTTTAAGTCATAAAGAAGTGGATATAGATTTATCTAAGGAAGGTATTTACAATATTATTGGAAAAACGGGTGCGGGAAAGAGTGCTATTAGGGATGCACTTACATATACGCTATTTGGAAAAGGCAGGTATGATGACCAAGAAAAGTATATTTCTGATTATGAAAAAGAAATGTTTGTAGTTGTAGAATTTGAACAAAATGAAAAAACTTTTAGAGTAACAAGAAAAAAGGTTAAGGGAGAAACTACTAAGTTAGAAGTAGAGGAATTAAATGAAATTCGGAAATAGGGTAAAAGTTATAATTTTTTATGGAAAAAATCAAAAAGATAAATTTGAAATTAACGCAGAATTAGCAGAAATTCGTTGGGATAAAAATAGTTTTCAAATTCGGGGATTATTTAACCCAGATGTAATAAAAGTAGAAAAGGAAAATCTAAATGGAAAAACTCCTTAATGAAATTTTAGATAAATTAAATTTTTTAATGGCTAATACCTATTTAATGATAGGAAAGGATTTAAAAACCGTAATGGATTTATATAGTGAAAGAAAAAAATTAGAACGGCCTACGCCTACTGAAATAGAATTAAAATATTCGGAAGATATCGCCGCGGTAAAGAAACACGCTTTTAGCAACAATCAATTTAAAATTAGTGAAGATAGAAAATGGGTTATAGTAGAAGATAAGTATCATATTTATAAAATACCCTACGAATTATGGATAAGATAGGAAATACTCTAAAGGAAACGCAGGAAGCGCTAAATAAACTTATAGGTTTTGATTACGATACTTTTAGGTGTTCCGCGTGTTTTGAACAAGGCGAATCTAATAGTTTTTCAAAGTTAACTCCTAAAGAATCTAAACAAGTAGTTATGAAAATTTTACAATTAGGTAAATTAGAAATAAGAGAACAATTATGTAAAGATAAAGTAACTACTTTTTCTATGGAGTATAATAATATTTTTAAGGAATTAGAAGTAACAAAAACTTTAGAAGAAGTTATTGAGGATGATACGCCTATTAAGGAAAGAATAAGTATATTAGAAAAATTAATAACTAATATACAAGTAGAAATAGAGAAAGCAAAAAAAAGTATACCTTACGAAATAAAATTAAACGAATTAGAAACAAGTATGGAAAGATTTGATAAACTAGATAAATGTCCGACTTGTTTACAATCTATTAATGAAAATCATAAAAAAGAAATCCTACAAAAATATAAAGAAGCTATTCGTATTACAAAAAATTCTTTTAATTATGAAATTAGTCCTAGTCTATTTATAGATAATCAAAATCCAAGGCTATCTAAATTGAATTATGAATTAGGAGAATTGAAAAATAAATTAAAAAATATTGAGGAAAAGAAATTAAAGCGTACTAAATTAAATACTAAAAAGGAAGAGTTACAAAATAAGTTATATGCTTTAAAAAGGGACATAGATACGTATAAAAAACTATCGGAAGCTTTTGGTAGAAATGGAATTCCTACAAATATTATAGAAAATACTCTTCCTGAGATAGAAAGTATAGTTAATGAATTATTAGAATTATTAGATATAGATATGCAAATAAAAATAGATACCCAAAAAGAATTAAAAAGTGGCGGCCTATCAGATACTTTAGATATTAACATAGTTACTAATAATATAGTTAGGCCATACTTTGGATTTTCAGGAGGAGAAAGATTTATTATAGATTTATCTTTAAGAGTTGCCTTAAGCGTAATTTTACTTAGACGAAAAGGATTAAATAATAGTACGTTAATAATAGACGAAGGAATGGGATCATTAGATGAGGCTGGCAGAAATAGGGTAGTAAAATTAATTAAAGTAATAAAAGATAAATTTGGATTTAAAAAGATTTTAGTTATTTCACATATGTTAGATGTTCGGGATAATATAGAAAATAAAATAGTAGTAGAAAAGATAAACGGTATTAGTAAATTGACTTATAATTTATAATAGAGAGGAGATTAATAAATGAGAAATTCTTGGAATTTAAAAGATATTGACAATCTTAAAAAAATGATGAAACAAAATATTCATCCAATAGAAATAGCGAAAACATTACAGCGGTCTTATGATTCAGTATGTGGAAAAATAAAATCAATTAAAAGAGAAGAAAAAATAGGAATTAAACCATATGAAAAAACAGAAGGAAAATTCAAGAACGAAGAAATAGTAGAAGAAACCAAAAAATATTTTGAGGCTGCAAAAGGCATTATTCATAAATATGATGATTTATATAAAAATATTAAATTAAAGACCTCTTTTTCATCTGCAAAACAAACAGAAGACCAGGTATTATTATTTTCTGATATGCACACTGGTATGATTAACAAAGCCCCTATTACCGGAGAAATAACATATAATCCAGAAATTCAGAAAAAAGAATTACAAACTTTAATGGAAGGATTATATAGATTTTATCAATTATATAAACCTTCTTATAATATAGAAACTTTTTATATTTTTTCTTTAGGAGATTTAATTACCAATGATAGAATTTATGAAGGACAGAAAATGGAAATCGCTTTTGGCGTAGGTATACAAATTACAGAAACATTAGAATATGTTAGTGATATGATTAGAAAATTATTGGAAATTTATCCCAGAATAGTTTATATTAATATAGTCGGAAATCACGGCAGAACTACGCCTCAGCCCATTAGCGAAGATGCTACGAGCAATTTTGAATATTTATTGGGAATATCATTAAAAGAAAGATTTGCTGGCAATAAAAGAGTAGAAATAATCCTCCCAGACGATTATTCTTATTCTTATACTATAAAAAATCATAGATATTTATTAGCTCACGGAAATACTATTAGTGGTTCAACATTAAATTCAATAGAAAGGGCGGCAAAAGATATTGCTAATTTAGTAGAAAGAGATTATTATGATGTTATTACAATTGGGCATTTTCATAGTTGTTATGAATTGCCGAGTATTTCTCCTTCAACTACTCTTTTAGTTAATGGATGTTTTATTTATAAAGATGATTATGCCTATACCAAATTAAGAAAACATTCTACTGCTAAACAGTATTTATTTAATGTTTCAAAAAAATCAGCAATGCACAATTTACAGAAGGTGGATTTAAGGTGGAATAAATGAAAGAAATAGAAATTCTACGATGTAGAGGCCGGGGTATTGTAGTAAAGGGAATTAAATCCATTCGTGAACGGGAATATATAATTGATAAGATTATGCGAGCTTCATTGGCTTATAGAAAATTATATAAATTAAGAAACGCAATATAAATAAAATGGAAAAGAAAAGATTTTGTTTAAAAAATATGTTTAACGTAGATGAAAACGTTACTTGTAAAAAATGTAATTATTATATTGATGCATCGGGTAGTTTTGAACCTTCGGAATGTACTTATAGTAATATAAAAAATAAAAAAGAAAATAGGGACGATTTTGGAAGAGGTTTTAACGGTTTAAGAGAAAGGGATTATTAAAATGATAGAAAAGTTTTTAGAAAGTACTAATTTAAGTGAAAAAGCAAATTGGAAAGATATAAGGGATTTTGTAAAAGAAGCTAATGAATTAAATGTTTTAGGAGTTTGTACATACATATATTGGAGCGGTATAGTAGATAAATATTTAAAGGAAGGGATAAAGAAAATTTACGTTATAGGATTTTATACGGGTTCAAAAGAGTTAATAGAAAGAGATTTATCCTTAGTTTCGGATACTAAAGCAGATGAATATGATGTTGTTTTACCTTTAGCTTATTTTAGCGTAGGAAATATTTCAAAAACAGAAGAACTTTTATTAAAGGTAAGAAAAGCTACAAAGGATAAAGTATTAAAAGTAATCATAGAAACAAATATTTTAAGGGAAGACCCTAAACCGGAAGAAAAAATAAAGAGTGCCGTTGAATTAGTAAAAGAAATAGGCGCAGATTTTATAAAAACTAATACCGGCCGATTTCCAAGAAAGATCGATATAGTAGAGGATATTAGGTTGATTAAAAAGTTTACTAAATTGCCTATTAAGGCCGCGGGCGGTATTAAAACGTATGAACAAGTAAAACAATTAATTGATTTAGGAGTTAGTAGAATAGGCACCTCTACCGCAAAACAAATTATAGAGGAAGAAAATGGAATCCAATAATCCCGAAAATAAGCCGGTTGAAATAGAAGATAATTATCCTTACATTACATATCTTATAGGCGCAATGGAGAAAACCGCTGAGAAAGATGATGGTTCTGCTAAAAGGGAAGATGTAGAAAGAGAATTATTATTAAGAAATGTATATCCTATTAATCCCGTAAAACTAGAAGCATTTAAAACGAATATGAGTGTTGAAGAATCTAAAGAAAAAATGATAGGCTGGATTGCTTCCGGTAATAGAGAACTTTTAAAAGAGAAATCCGTTGCTATTTGGTTTGGAATAGATTACGTCGCGGAAAACGGTCAACTAATACATATCCCGGGCGATTTTGATTATGTAAGAATGAGCGATTGGATTACTTTAGTTATAAATAGGGGCGATAAACCTTGCGGTAGTTTTGGAGAAAGTGCATACGGCGCTATTTTAGGAAAACCTCTTTACATTATTTCTGAAATGCCTAAAAAGGAATTACCTAAAAGTTTATTTCAATGGATGTGTATAGTTGACGGAGAACATTTTGAAAATCTTTCTCAGTATTTAAAATATATTGATGAACAATATAAACTTAAAAGAAAAGAAGAAAAATGATTAAAGTTAAGGTTACTTTAATACAGGCGGATATATTAGTAGTAGGTAAGTATTCTATTTCCGAAGAGGCTTGTTTAGGAATGATAAAAAGGTTTAAAGAAAATACTGAACCTGTTTTAGTTAGATTAGGTAAAACTCCTTTAGTAATAGGTAAGTTAGTAGGTTTAGAATATAATAAAGAGAAAAAGGAATTATTAGGTGTTATTGATTTATATATGGATTTTAATGCAGGCGCACAAATATTACAACAATTAGATACGCCCGACGGAATCAGAATATTAGATAGTAAAATAAAGGAAATTACAATGACCCCGGGAGGAAAAGGATGAGATTATCGGATAAACAAAAAGAAGAATTAAAAAATCAATTTGAAGAGGTAATAAATAACTTTAAAGGGCATACGGATTTTCCTTATATATTACTTCAAATGATGAAGGTGCATAGTGATAAAAGTAATGACTATGCCCAAGATGAAAGCCCCTTTTCTAATATAGAACTTTGCGAACGCGCGGGTTTTGAAGCGTGGAAGGGCGTCGTTATAAGATTGGGGGATAAATATAGTAGACTATTGAATGCATTAGCGGGTAAGTTATTTAAGTGCGAAGGAATAGAAGATGCTTTTATAGATAATGCAAATTATTCGGTAATAGGACTTATTGAATATCGGAAGGTAAAAGAAACCAATGGATCTAAATAAATCGTGGTTAAAACTCATAGAGTTTTGCAAACGCGAACGTTACGGCGAGCTTAAGGTAAAAATTCAAGATGGGGTACCGGTATCTTTACCCGCTCAAATTATAAAAAGAGAAAACTTAGATGGATCAATCACTACTACGGAAATATCAAAGCCGATAGATTTGACGAAGGAGGAATAGTGTATTTCAGAAAAGAAAAATTTACGGAGGTAATAATATTAAAAAGATATAGTAGTGATATACTATCGGATGATATTAAAGAATTAGCAAAAGATAATATAATAGTAGATTTACAATTTACGGGCGACGGAAAGAATACATTTAATGCTTTAATACTTTATAGGAAAAAATAAAATGGAAAAATACGAAACATTTAATAATGAAATAAATTTAATCAAATCTGAAACAATAAAAGACTATGTTATAAAGACTCTTAAAGAAACGCCAGAAATATTTTGGAAAATACCCGCTTCCTCTACCGGAAAATATCATCCCGAATGTACAAATAAAGAAGGAGGTTTAATTATACACGTAAAAAGGGTAGTATATATTTGCGATAGATTATCTTTCGGCTGGAACATAACCGACCTTAATAGAGATATGGTAATAGCCTCAAGTATTCTACACGACATAGCTAAGTGTGGAAAAGATAGCGGTATCTATGAAAATTATGTTAATCATCCTATAACTGCGGCTAATATGTTTAAGAAAACCGTAAACTTTAATAGTCAAGATATAACACCTATAAATAAAACTATTATTATTAGGATAGCAAATTGTATTAATTATCATATGGGACTTTGGACTCCTAAATCTATAGTAAAACCCTTATCTCAATATACATCCTTAGAATTATTGGTTTATACTTCAGATTATATGGCTTCTACTAAAACGTTAGTTACTCCGGTAGATGGAAGTTATACTGTAAAGGATATATAATGAATACCCTAATTAAAATATTTGATATTTTAGCTTCTATACTTACTGTTTTAAGCTTATATTTAATTTCTAAGTCTTATAAATGGTGGATACTTTATTGTTTTTCTAGCATACTTTTTACTATTGTTTGCTTTTATAATAAAATATACGGTTTAACATTAATGGGAGTATGCTTGTTTTTTACCGGGATAAATAATTATAGAATAGGTAAGAAGAATGATAAGAAGTGATATAGTTAGAATTTTAGGATTTGCGTTAATTATTAGCGGACTTATTAACGGTATTAGATATAGATGGTCAGCTTTAAAAATTCAAGAAGCAAAAATAGCTAGAGGACATTCTAGAAAATCTATGAATACAGGTATTATAGATGATATTATTAAATTACTTTATGGAATTGTTAAAATGGATTTATATTTAGTTGGTTCAGCGATAGCTTGTCTTACGTTTATGATATATAAATGGTTTATAATATATTTATATTACCCTTATAGAAAAAGGGGCTTACTAAATTTTAAGAGACCTAGTATTATAAAATATACAATTAATAGTTTAATACCTAATAAGTATAGGAAAAGATTATGATTATATATTTTGTAATTATTTTAGTCGGTTTAATAGAAGCATTTTGTAGCACTTTAAATTCTAAATTTAGACAAAAAAGTAAAAGAATATTAACATTTGTTACTTCATTTATAAATATCTTTGTTTGGTATTGTTTACTTCGTATGGTTATAGAAAATATAGCTAATATAAATTTAGCGATAGTTTATGGAATAGCTTATGCTTTAGGGGACGTATTAGGATTACTGTTTGACACTTATTTAGAAAAAATAGCAAAATTTAGAGGTATTAAATATAGAAGAAGGGCGTCAAGTAAAAGGAAAAGATGAAATACCTTAATAAATCATTTTCGGTTTTTATGGGAAGTAAAGATTACGAAAAAAACTACGATAATATTTTTAAAAAATCGTTAAAAGAAAAAATTAAGAATTTTATAGATAAAATATTATTTAATTTATTTATTAAGGAAATAAAGTAATAATTGCCTAACTTACAAATCTGAGGCCTTAATAGGCTAACAGTCAATAAGAGGGCTAGAGTAGGAAAATAATTTCTGAAATAGCCCTTTTATATTGGTTTAAAAATGGAAAACTTCTTATTTTTAATAGTGGGATTAAGTATTTGTTATATAGATTTTATTATCATAGGACTTTATAAACTTTATAAAAGGATAAAATTAAGAATAATGAATAGTAAAAAATAATTTATTAAAACTGAAAGGAGTAACAAATGAATATTGAAGAATTATTAAAAAAATTGGAATCCCAAATAAAATACTTATCTAATAATTTTAAGATTCCGGGAATGACAAATAAGGATATTGCACAAGAATTAAACTTAATGATAATTGAGGACTTTAAAAAATATTCCTCGGATACGTATGATAAGGGATGGTGGTTTAAAAGATTAAAGTGGCATATTCAAAATAAAGCAATGAAAGAATCCAAAGAACCGGTAAATAGATCGATAAGAATACACACCTTTGGAGAATAAATGAGTAATCGTGAAGAACAAGATATAGGTAAAATTTTAGATAGTTTAGTAGATTCTAGTACTAAGGATCAAATAGAGTTACTTTTATTAGTAGAAAAACTATCTGAAAAATTAGATAGACGACAAGCGTTAATTGTAAGATTATTATTATTAGATAATTCTCAAGCGGATATAGCAAAAATATTAGGCTATAGTGCACCGACGATTAGTATAAGTATTAAAAAAATTAGAAAAGCTTTATGTGATACGATACAAGAAGAATGGGGCGTTCTCCCTAATAAATTATATAAAAAATTAAAAATAAAATCAAAGAAAGAAACAAATACAACTGTTTTTAATTTAGAAGGAGATAAGTCTAATGGAGTTAAGGGATCTAAAGGCGGTAGAACGTAGAAAAATAGTAAGAAAATACATACGTCAAAATTTAACCGAAGTAGAAATGGCTAAGCGTTTAAGCGTAAATGTTAGTACCATTTGTGAAGACGTTTCTATTATAAGGGATGAAAATTCTCAGCGAATTTTAGCTAATAAAAATTTAATAGATAAGGATATAGATGCATTATTGAAAGCGTTATATAATATAAGTGAGGTAGATGAGGAATCTTGGAAAATATATTATGAAGCAAAAGACGATCAAACAAAATTGCAAGCTTTAGAGAAAATAAGACAAAATAATTTAGACCGTGCAAAATTACTTAAACTATTAAATCCTTCGCAAGTTAGTATAGAAAAATTGGTATATATACAAAATTTAATACCTATAATGGTAGAAAAAATTGTAAATATTGCAATAAATTATATTACCGATAAGGATAAACAAATTGAATTTTTAGGTAGGGTAAAAGATACTGATATAGAAGGAGAAAATTAAATGGAAGATAAAGAAATGACCTCTCAGGAAATTGATACGGAAATACAAAAGCTTTTAGAGTTAAAGAAAAAACGTGAAACAAAAATAAACGATTATAATTATAAACCGTTAAGAAGTAAATTAGCTTATGATTTACAGCCTATAAAAATATTAACCGGCGGCCTTAAAACTTTAATAGTTATTTTATTAATAGGCGGTGCCCTTGTTATGTACGGTTATTGGAAAGGTAAACACGGCAAACCTATAATGGTAGATATGAAAGATTTTCAAGCTAAAGTTTCTTGTACTTACGATAAAGGAAAAGAACATACTATAGCTGTTAAAAATTATCAAATGTATTTTGATGAAAATCCTATAACGGAAGGGGACATACCTAAATTAAAACCCTATGGAATAAGTCTTAAACCGGCTTTGTTTGCAGGCTTAGGAACTAAAGGCCCGGCTATAGGCGCAGGCTTTGAATTAGCACATTTCTACAAATTAAATTTAGATGCATTTTTAATGAGTGATAAAGCTATTTATGCGGGGTTAAGTTACGATTTAAGTATAGATAGTAAAACAACAATAAATTGGTTTCAAAATAGTAGCGTAGGTTTAGCTTTAGGAAAAGGATTTGATAATCCAAATGATACAAGAGTAATGATATATTTTAAGGTAAAATTTTAAAGGGGGCAACGGTGGATAAAAATAATATAAATCCTAATGAATTTGATGCAAACAAAATGGATATATGGACAAGACAATTAGAGGCGTCTGTACATTTATTAGAATACTTATATGGTATCCTTTATACGTATAAACAAAAAGGTGTTACGTTATATAGTATGGCCTATTTAATAGATTTAATTTGTGCTCATTTAATGCACTTTTACGGTGGTGATATTTCTAAAATAAAAGAAATTAAAGAAGAAGCGAAAAAAGAATTAGACACTTATAAAGAACAAGAACAAAGGGATGGATCGACGGAAATAGAAAAGGTAACTAAGGAACTAAAAGATTTAGGGATAAATTTTAAAGTTTTATACGATCCTAAAATGAAAAAAGCTTATCCTAATATAGATATTAGTAAATTTGTAACTAAGGAAATGATAGACGATTGGATGTTAAAAAATATGGATAAAGTGTTAGATAACTATTTGGAGAAGAAAAAACAAAAAGAGAGTAAAAATGATAGTATGTGAAAATTGTAAACAAGAAGTAGACTATTTAAAAGAAATAGAAGTTTGTATGGGCGCAATATTATGTCCTCATTGTAATGTTATAATAAATCAAGACGGTACAATTTTAGAGGATCGATCGGAATTAGAAAAGTTGTGTAAAAGATGCGGAATGTGCTGTCATAGTAAAGTAAAAATAAATAATGAAGTTTGTATATTTTTAAATAATCCTTGTACTCATTTGACATATGAAGAAGATGAAAAAGGATATACAAGAGCAAAGTGTTTAGTATATGAAAAAAGATTTAATAGAGAAGAAATAGGCATAATTTGTATACCTATTGATATAGCAATAAAGAAAGGAATTCTTCCTGAAGGATGCGGATATTTAAAGATAGTACCAAAGAATTATATTCCTGCAAAAGTAGTAAGTAAGTTAACAGATATTTCCCTATGAGGTATGCAGAAGCAGTAAGGAAAAAGTTATAAAGATATAAGTAATTGATATCTATAAAGATAAAAGAGAATGGATAAACCTTTAAGAAGCCAAGATAGACAATTAGATTACAAACAAAAGATAAGGGAAATGATCGATAGAAAAATATTCCTACTAACAGACGATTCAATATATGATGAAAAACCCGTCACTCCTTCTGTGTTTTTTAGCGATTGGATGAAACAACCCTTATTTCCCTTACAACAAATAGCCGTAAATGATATATTAGTAGAACTGGATAATGAGGGTAATTCACAATGGAATACTAAGTACGAGGAAGCGTATCTATTATGGGGCGAAGGTTGCATTGACGGAGGTACTTTAATTAAGGATACGGTAACAAAAGAAGCGCATACTTTAAGGTCTTGGTATAGATTAAATAAATCATTTAATGTAATAGCTTATGATTTTGAAAATTCGTCTTTTGTAATAACAAAAGCAGATGTACCTTATTTAAAAGGTAGTACTTCTTTGTATGAAGTAGTAACCTTGGCAGATTCCGGAAAATATATTAGAAGAATAGTTTGTACAAAGGAACATAAATTTTTTACTAAAGAAGGTTGGAAACAGTTAAAAGATATTAAGGAAGGAGATAATATAGCCTATTATGACCACGGTAATGCTATTTTACAAATAAAACAACAACCGCCTTGGAATAAGAATAAAAAGTGGAATGTATTAAATAAACAGCATATTAGTTACGGAGTAAAAAATTCAGTTAAATATAAAACTTACTTAAGTTCGGATAAACGGAAAGAGTGGCTTAAAACTATAGGGGCTAAGTTATCCGAACAATTTAGAAAAACTCCTTGGAAGTTTATTTCTAAAGGGGGAAGGTGTAAAATAGTAAAATATAAAAATACCTATGTTCAAGGTAACGATGAATACCGATTTGTAAAGCTATTAGATGAATTAGACATACCTTGGGAAAGATGTAAACAGTGGTTTAAGTATACCTATGAAGGAAAAGAACATAATTATCAACCTGATTTTGTAGTCAATCTTAACGGTAACAAAATATTATATGAAATTAAGGGTTGGTTAAGGCCCGTTGATGAAGTAAAATTAAATGCGGTAAGAAACTCAAATAGACCTATAGTGTTAGTAACAAGCGATAAATTAGAATTAATGTTGAAAAATAAAAATATAATTACTAATCATACAAAATTAAAGTTTACAAAAATAGTATCTATTAAGTATAAAAAAGAAGGCGACTACTATGACTTTAACGTGCCCGTATATCACAATTACTTATTAAAAGGATTATTACACCATAATAGCGGAAAAGATTTTACCGTAAGTAGGATATGGACTTATACAATTTATTGGTTATTATGTTTAAAGAATCCTCAAATGTACTTTAGGTTAGGAGGAGATACAGAACCGATAGATTTAGTAAACGTATCTTTTGATGAGGAACAAGCTCAACACGTATTTTTTAAGAAGTTTAAAAGTGCATTAGGAAGTGTAGTAAATCCTGCAACAGGAAAGAAATGGTTTGAGGAAAAAGGAATGGTAATAAAGGAAACAAGTAAAGCTCAGATAATAGAATTTCCTAAACACATAACCACATACAGTTTGAATAGTAAGGAATATAAGGCAGAAGGGAAAAACGTTTTAATGGCTTTGTTTGATGAAATGGCTGTATTTAAAGTAGATAAGGCAGATGAGTTGTATAAGAACCTTAAGGGAAGTATGCGTTCAAGATTTCCTAAACAACACAAATTTATAGCTATAAGTTACAAACGAGATGATTATGATTATATGATGATAAGGTGGGAGAAAACAAAAGATAATGAAAGGATATATAGAAGCGGGCCCCTTGCTACCTGGGAAGTAAACAAATTAAAAACCCGAGAAGACTTTAACGAAGCTTACGTTACTGACCCCGAAGATTCCGAACGTAGGTACGAATGTAAGGGTAGTACAAGTAAGGGAGGTTACTTTAAATTTAAAGAAAAGATTGTAGAGAATATAAACAAAAACAGAACCTCACCCGTATTAGATGAAACTATTCCAATACGTGATATCTTGGGAATAAGATTTAAAAATGATTTTATAGGTAAAGAAAATTATAAGTACCGAATACAAATTGACTTAGCTAAAGGAAAGGATTTAGAAAATTCAAAAGCAGATTGTGCAGGATTTGCATTAGGGCATCTTGAACCTACTGAGGAAGAAGATAAACCTAAAGTAATAGTTGACTTAATGATGCAATTAAAATCAGAGCCGGGCAAGGAAATACAATTTGAGCATATACGACAACTCATTTATGATTTAATTGTAAAAAGAAATTTTAGTATAGGTAAGGTAACCCTTGACGGATATCAATCAACTGACTTTATGCAACTATTAAGTAATAAAGGAATAGAGTGCGAATTATTATCCGTAGATAAAGATACAAGCGCCTACGATACAATGAAGGGTTTAATATATACTGGAAGGTTAGACTACTACGGACATAAAGTTTTTATTAGAGAGTGTGAAGAAGTAAGGTTAATAAACGGAAAGGTAGACCATCCTGACTTATCTCGTAGGCGAGCCTTTGAAGAAAAAGATGAAAGAGGTAGTAAGGATGTAAGTGACGCTGTTGCAGGGTTATGTAAAAGTTTAATAGGCGATAGGCCTACTACTACAAAATGGTTAGGTATGAATGAACCCGACGAGGAAAACAAAGACGGCGCAAACAAAAGGGAATACGGTGATAATTATAAAATAGAGGATGAAGACGATGATTAATACGGATATTAATTCAAAAACTTTACAGGAACTACTTAAACTTAAAGGCGCAAATGCGGTAGGAGTAGAAAGAAGTTTAGTAAGAGATGTAATGATATTTACCTTTATATATAAAAATGATAAAATAAAACACTATGAATTAGCTTTTGAAGAATTAGAAGATACCAAAGGATTAGGTATATTATCACATATGCCAATTAATTGTGCATACTTTATAAATAGTAAATTACTTGAGATAGATGAAAAGAAAATATATCACGCTATTACTTGTAATTGTTATGATTGTAGAAAGGGTATTTCTTTAAAAGCAAAAGATTAATAGGAGATAAAAAATGAAATATTGTTCTCATTGCGAAAGAGTATTTGAAGATAGTTATGAAAAGTGTCCGGAGTGTAAAGGCGAATTAGTTACGATAGATAATACTATGGTAGTATAAAATGAAACCTACTCCCGGAGGATAAAATGAATTTAATACTAGGAATAGTTTTATGTTGTATGGGACACCCTATTATAGGTATATTAGTAATACTATGTACAGATAGTATTTAAGAGGTAACTATGCCTATCTATGTTTACGAGTGTAATAAGTGTAAAAGAACCTTCGAAGTGTTCCAGAAAATAACGGATTTAGCATTGACTAGCCATTTAGATTGTAACGAGGGCCACGAAGGATTAGCAGTCCCTTGCGACGGTAAAATAGGGAGGCTAATACAGCCCTGTGCAGTAATATTTAAAGGTTCAGGTTGGACACCTAAACACTTTACTAAGACAGGGCATAAGCAAAAGAAAGTAGATGATGCACTTAAACGAATGGGTGTAGAAGATGCTTCTGAAGGGTGGAGTAAAACATCTGATAAAGATGTAAAGGTAAAAGGAAAAAGAAAACGAGCAAAGAAGTTAGGCTATTTAAAGCTAGATTAAGAGGAGGATAAAATGGGCGATGAAGTAAAGAAAGATAAAAAAGAAGAATTAGTAGACGGTAAACCTAAAGAAGAAAAGGTAACTTCTGAAAAGGAAAATCCTAAAGAAAATAATGGCGAGAAGAGTCAACCCGTACCTACCCCGGAACAAGAAATGTTACAAAAGGAAATAGCTTTGTTACAAGAAAAAGCAAAATTAATGAGAGGAAGGATGGAAGGAGCCTCGAAAGAGATAAATGAAGTACTTAAGAAGTATGGTCTAGAAATAAGGGTAGTACACGAAATAAAATTTGTTCCGTTAAAAAACGAATAAGGTTAAGGAGGTAGAATATGTTTAATAGACATATGCGTAGAGCATTGCCTAAGATTGCAGCTAAGGAAAAACGCGCTTCAGATAAAATAAGTAAACGAGGTCCGGTGTGTATTATATCTTTAAAGGTATTTGAAAAGTTTAATGAGTTAACGCCTAGGATGGTAGAATACCTAGGAGACGTAAGAAAAAAGATAACAAATGAGTTGACTAAAAAGAGAATAGATACTATTCTACAAAAACCTCATTTAAACAGAGATCCTATCCTTGACTTTGATACTTCGGTAAAACCTAGATATAGTGATAGGAAGTATAGAGAGTTAGGATATGAATCGGAAGAAGATTTTAAGATTAAGAATGAAGTAAAAGAATTAGTAACTAGTTTAAAAGGAAAGGGAGTAATAAAATGAATCCAATAATTTATGTTTGCGGTATTTGTAATCCTAGCGGAGAAATGAAAGTACTTAAAGCATTCTTTGTTAGGGAAGAAGCGGAAATGTTTAGAGAGGAATATGTTCCTGAACCAAACGAGTTAAGAGGTACAATAACTATAAAAGAAGTTGAGTTAGAATAAGGAGGATTAATATGATGGACTGAGGTGAAACAATAAAAGGTACGTTAATTAATTTATTAACAGTTCTTATAATATTAGGTATTTGGAAATTGATAGAGATAATAATTTTAGCATTTAAAAAATAGGGAGATAAAAATGAAAGAACTACTTATAGTTGCGATAGAGAGGGATGTACTTTTGAGACTACGGATAAGAAAATGTTAATGACGGTTATTAAGTATAACATAACTACAAGTAAAAGAGGTAAAGCAAAAGCTATCAGAATAGAGAAACATTATTGTTCTGATACGTGTTTAAAAAAGGCTAACGGCTATGGCGATTAAGATTAAGATTGATAGAAAGGCGTTAGAAAAGTAATGAACGAAAAACTACAAAGAACATATTATATAGTAGGAATAATTCAAAGGTTAAGTATGGTAGCACTAACCTTCGGAATGATGGTTGCGTCATATAAGATTTATGAATTATCAATAAAGTCATTAGAGTTAATTCAAAGTTATGGAATAGAGATAAAGGAAATTCATAAATTACTTGAAACAATTTATACGATGTTACACAAATCGTGGTTCTTTTAAAGGAGAAATAAAATGTTTGAAGCATTAAGATTTATTAAGGATGTAATAGCTATAACAATATGCACTATAGGCGGCGCGATTTACGACGTAGGCTATTTTATAGGAAATTTATAAATGTTTACCTCAATATGTATCACGGCGTTAATTTTATTTTGTATCTTAGTAATAAGAAAATGGTATAAAGATTATCACGGTAAAATAAAAGATATTGGTAGAGACGATTGGATGATGGAAGATTAAAATGGATAACGATGTTGAAACAAAAAATCACTATTTAAAGTGTTGCGGTGAAGTTATGTTAAATTATTATATAAAGCCTGACGGCGATTGTATAAGGGAATATTGGCGATGTAATAAATGTTTAACGTTAATAGAGGTAAGTATATTAAAATGAAAATAACAGAAAGTCAATTAATAAGAAAGATAAGGTATTGGGCAAAGAAGTTTGGTATAAATAAGCTACATATTTGTACGGATAATAAAACAAGGTATCAAGGTTATGTTATGGAAATAAGCGGAGAGCCCTATTTTTATTTTAATATAAATGTTGTAAATAAAAGTAAGAAGGGTTTTACAGAAGCTTTTATTTTTCACGAGTTAGGACACATACTTTATAAAACATATTGGTATGATAAACGGGAAAAAATAAATAGAATAAAAAGTGAATATTTAGCAGAAAAGTTTGCTTATGAAATGATAGAAAAGTATTTTCCAAATAAATTAAAAAGGGTAATAAGTGTTACGTTAAAATATATTTATAATAATAAATGGCAAAAGAAATATCCAATACATACAATAGCATTTACAAAATTATATTTAGAAAAGACGAGGCATAGAGATGCGATTATATACAGCGGATACTCATTTTAATCATAAGTTAATTGCAGATATAAGAAGTTATTCAGGCGGAATGGGATTTAAGTCTACCCAAGAACACGACGAATTTATTATAAAGACTTGGAATAATTATGTAGGAAAAAAAGATGAGGTTTGGCATCTCGGCGATTTTTGTTTTGGAAGTCACGAAATTGTAAGAAGTATAAGAGCAAGATTAAATGGAAAGATTCATTTAGTATTAGGCAATCACGATTATGCAAACAAGCTATTTAATATTAAAGGATGTTTTACATCGTTTAATGATATTAAAGAAATAAAATTAGGAGGCGGAAGAGTTGTAATTTTATGTCATTATGCTATGAGAGTATGGAGTAGGTCGCATTATAATTCCGGGCAACTATACGGCCACTCTCACGGCCGTTTAAAAGGATTAGGTAAACAGTGGGATGTAGGATTAGATAATAATGGATTTAGATTGTTGACGGATAGAGATATTATAGAGATAATGAGAAAACTACCGGACAACGTAAATTTAATAAAAGATAAAGAAGGAATTAAGTGGTAGTATATAAGGAGGATAAAATGATATATAAAGGCAAATTCGGCGCAGATAAAATAAAATACAAAGATGGCGTAGGTTGTTGTATTTGGCAAATCATAAATAAAATAGACCCGGATACCGGGCTTTGTTGGGATTTTAGTTATAAAGATATAGATACGATAATAAATCTATTGCAAGAATTAAAAAAAATTAAACCAATTATTTTCAAGGAGAATAAAAAATGAAAACAATTTCAGGACAACCGTTTAATTCTGAGAAAGAACAAAGGCCGGATATGGGCGAAATGATTATAGCCAATATGAAAGCTAATTGTGATGCTTGCATAGTTAAAAAGAACTTAGGAGAGTGTGAATTTAAAAAGAATACTTTAAAATGTTTAATAGCACAAAGGCGTGTAAAGAAAGTATTAGCAGAAGAAAATGATGGCGAAGAAGAGAAAGAAGATAGGGGTTTAGTTGATGAACAAAACAAGGGAATAAAAAGTTTATTAGACTTAGCCGTAGAAGAAGACGATGATAAAGAAGAAGAAGAAAAGGAGGAAGACGATTAAAATGAGTTATGTATTATTCTTTAAAGTAGAAAGTCAAAAAGATAGTAGATGTTCTTTTGCGAAACAAATTAATACCTTAGAGGAAGCTTTAATAGAACGTGAAATACTAATCCGAAACGGATATCGGGACGAAAAGGTAATACATACTAGATTGATAGAGGGTAGAATATAAGATGTTAGAAGTAAACTTAAATAAAAAAGTAAAAATAATTACTTCTGAGGAAATAACAGAAACGGATAAGTTTTTTGTATACGGTAAACCTATTCAGCTTTTGTTTACGGATTCTACCGATATTTCTATATTATCTAGGAAGAAAAAAATATTAGAAGCAAATTGTAATTTAATTGTAGTAACACAATTAGCAGAAAAGTATTTAAGAGATAGTAAGTTAACATACCTTATTGTAGATAGAGCAGATTTTAATGAAAAATTATTTAAGGAAATACCCTCGGTAGATATGATTAGTTATTACGGAAGTATATCAAGAGATATAGTAGAAAGTATAGTATCAAAATATAATATAAGGTTAGTATATGGAGCAGAGGATACTTTAAATTTTGTAAAAAGATTTAGTGTTAGTAAGGAAGAATATAAATCAACTACAGAAGAAATTAATAAAATAAATGAGATAGTAGAAAAAGATTTAGATAAGGATTTAGACTTAAGTAAGAAATTATTAATATACCGAGATGATTGCGGTTTAGGAGATTTGTTAATGATTACCGCGTGTTTAAAATCCTTAAAGGAATATTATAAGGATTGGAAAATAGTAATAGGTTGTAACAAAAAATATCATACTTTATTTGAAAACAACTCGTATGTAGATAAGGTAATAAGTAATTTTAATGAAAAAGATTATGATAAAGTATTTAATTTAACAAGATTTTTTGAACACGAAAACTATCCTATGGACGGATGGAAAGCTAATCATAAAAGTAGAGTAGATTTATTATATGAAGATGCTTTTAAAATACCCGCTATAGATAGAAGACTTTTGTATTATATAACTGAAGACGAACAAAAATGGGCAAAGGCATATTTAAGTAAATATGAAAAAGGAGAATATTTAGTAGGATTCTCAATAGATGCCGCGGGAATGAGTAGAAATTGGCCTATTAATTATTTTTTTGAATGTCAACACATATTAAAAGATAAAAAAGTTACTTCTATTTTATTTGGGAATAGAATAGGCACACAAAATAAATATGATTATGCGGGAATATTTAGAGAAGGAATGATTAATGCAACAGGGCTTACTTTAAGAGAAACCGCTGCTTTAATAAATGAAGTAGATTTAATGGTATGCGTAGATTCGGGACTATTACATTTAAGTGCTGCTTTAGAAAAGAAAACAATAGCCTTATTTGGAAACATACGGCCATTAAATAGAATACTATATTACGATACGGTAGAAGAACTTTATTCTGTAGGAGAATTAGATTGTATACCGTGTAATGATGCTCTTTATATAAATAAATGTATGAAGGTTTGTAATGATTTATCGGAATATAGGCAACCGGCAATGTGTATGTGGAGGTTAACAGTTGATAAAGTATTAACTAAAATCTTAATGGATTTAGGATTGCTAAAAAGTAAATCTGTAAAGTATAGGCCAAAGTTATCATTCGCTATGATGACTCATAACGAGGAAGCGTGGATAGGACAATGTTTAGACAGAATTAATGAAGTAGCAGATGAGATAGTAATAATAGATGATTCTAAAGACGATACGCGTAAAATAGCAAAAAAATATAATAACGTAAAAATATATAACGTAAAAGACTTACCTTGTCCTAAAGAATGTAACTTTTGTAAAAAGAATAATATAGATATAGAAAAAATAGGCCGGCCCTGTAGCGCAAAATTAAGGCAACAATCATTTGAAGCGTGTACAGGTAATTGGATATTTAGAATAGATGCAGATGAGGTAATAAGAAAGGAAGATACAATAAAATTACGATATTTAGTAGATTATGCAGATGACTTATTTCCAAGTATAAAAATATTTTGGTTTACTACGGTTAATTTCTTTTTAGATGAAAATCATTATAAAGTAGGAACCCAAGGTCACGCTTGGTTTCCGGATGTTCATAAAAGGCTTCAAAAGAATGATGAAAGTTTACACAAATGGACATTACCCGCCCACGAACGAATGATAGGAATTACAAGAAGAGGACAAGTAGAATTTTTAGATAATCAAAAAGAATTTAATTTTCAACATATGAGTAATTGGTTTTACGTATACCATTACGGTTATTTACAACCGAGAAAAGAAAGGGTAGTAGATAGTATTAAGTACGAAAAAATGAAAGTATTATTACATACCTTAGATAATAAAAATATAGAACCCTGGGTTTGGAAAAAACCTACTAAAGTAATTCTACCTCCCGAATGGGGAACAGGTATTTGTGAATATGAAGAAGGAGAAAAAGGATGAAACTAAAGTATAAAATAGGTTATTGTATATGGAAAGTATTGATAAAACTTAAATTATTTGATAGTGTAATGAGAGCGCTTATTTGGATAGAAAGGCATATTTAAAATGAGTTTAGGCGAAAAAATAAATCAACTTATTCAAGCTAATATTAAAACTTGGCATAAAGATACAATTCTTAAGGATAGACATAACAATTTAAGAACCGATTTAGATATGTCAAGTGAAGAAAGAGCAAAAGTGTTTTTAGATGCTAGAAAATTTAATAGAGAAAGAGCAAAAGTTAAGGATGAAATAGATACTATATGCGGAGAACAAACGTTTTCCGAAAAGGTAAACTATTATAATGAACCCAAGACAAATAATAATTAACATAAAACATACTGGGGAAATACATAAAATAGAAGAGGAAGTAAAGAAATTTATTACTCCTGAAATGAATGGTATAGATATAGGTAGCGGCGGAGTTCCAATACTATTACAAACTATTTCAATAGACCAATGTTTTCCAGGTCAGTATTCCGAATATGTACATTTAAAAGGTGACGCAAGAAAACTAATTTGGTTTAAAGATAATTGCTTAGACTACGTATTTAGTAGTCATTGTTTTGAGGATTTTGATATACCTGAAAAAGTAGAAGTATTTAAAGAATGGATAAGAGTATTAAAAGTAGGCGGATTACTTTTGCTATATTTACCTAATGAACAATTATATAGAGAGTATTGTAAAAAGGTAGGCAATAAAGCAAATGTTTCGCATAAGGATGCTAATTTTAATGTAGAAACCGTTTTAGAAATAGCAAAGGAAGTAGGAAAGGTAGCGGAAATATATTCAATAATTAATCACGGGGACTATTGTTTTTTTATAGTATTTAAAAAAGTAGAGGAATAAATGTTAGAATATACTATAGGGGAAGTTATAGATAGACTTTGTATAACTAACTTAAAAATGTGGCATTTGGAAGAGCAAATGGCTGACCCTAAAATTAGTTTAAATGATAAGGGTAAGATAAGCGAACAAATAATTAAATTAAACGATTTAAGAATGAAATGTATAAAATCAATAGACGAATATTTTGAAGGGATAAAGAAATGAAAATATATGAAGGATGGGAATACGATATAGTAAATAAGGAATTTGAACTTTTCCCTCTTAAATATGCTACTTTAGTAGATGTAGGCGCAAAAGGCAACTACGGCGTAGTTCCTAGACTATTAAAAAGAAATTGGAATGGCGTACTATACGAACCGCATCCTGAAAGTTATAAAGAATTAATAAAACTATATGAAAACAATATTTTAGTTAAAGTACTAAATAACGCAGTATCAAATGAAACCGGTAGAATGATTTTTCTATTACACCCTAGTCCTGAATTAAGTTCCTTAGCTCCAAACGTAACTTGGTTTAAGGAAGATACTAAAGTAACAAAGATAGAAGTAGAAGTAGTAAAACTTCACGAAAGTTTACAAGAACATAATATAAGTATTCCAAAAGATTTTGATTTTTTAAAGGTAGATGCGGAAGGTTTTGACTATAGAATTTTAGAATGTATGTTTAAAGAAAGTTTTTATAGGCCAAGAATAATTATGCACGAAATACAACATCCGGGACCTAAAGAGTTTGAGAAATTATTAAATTTACAAGGATATGAATTAATAAATAAAGAACCAGAACATAATATGATATATAGGAAAAAAGAATGAAGGTATTACTTTTATCTTTAGGCCTAGGACAATACTATTGTAATTATCCTATAGAAGAAGAGTTAATAAATAGGGGATATCAAACGTATTCCATATGCCTTTCTGCATTTGACTTATACAAAGAATATAATGAAATGGAAATAGAAAAGTATGGCGTAGTTATAGTAAATGATTTAAAGTTTGCGGAAGACTTTAAGAGATTAAATATTAAATCAAATTACTTAGTAAGCGGTATACATACCCTTGCCCCTAAGGATGAACATTGGATAAGAAGGATGGTTGAAGCGGGAGTAGATTTAGATATAGAAGCAGGTAAGTATAGTTTACTAACCTTAGGAAACGATTTGAAATCAAATAGAAATAAAATAGTAATAGGCGGTTTTCCTAAAATGGATTATGTAATAAGGAATAAGGATAAAAGAACCTTTTACAAAAAAGCTTTATTAGATAGGTTTAAATTTAATAAAGGATGGCCTATAATATTATATGCTTCAACATATTCTACCGGTCAACACGCGGGAGGCACCTTTACTTATTGTGAAAGAATATTAGATAGCCTAAAAGGTCAAAAGTTAAATCTAATAGTAGGCCCGCACCCGGGCGATCATAAATTATTAACGAATAGTATGGTAATAAAAAATTACAATAATGTTAGGGTATGCTTGGACTTTAATAAAAATGATTTAATATTAGGAAGTGATTTAGTAATAAGTGATAATTCTTCAATAATTTTAGAAGCTAGTTTAGCAGATGTACAGGTAATGCAATTATTTAAGGAGGAAGGAAAAGAATCTCAATATTTATATAGTAACCCAAATATGAATAAATTTATTATAGCTCAAACAGTAGAAGTGCCTACGGAATTAGATATCCTTCCGAAAAGAATTTTTAGAAGTATAGACTATAATCCAATGGAAAAGGAAAAGGAATACTGGTTAAATGAATTATGTTCCGGAGTAACGGGTAATGATGCAAAGAAATATGTTGACGAAATAGAAAGGAGGTTAAGATGAAAATAGTATATACATACGGCGTATTTGATATATTACATCCAGGACATATAAGCCTTTTAGAGCGTGCAAAAGCGTTAGGAGATTACTTAATTGTAGGAATAGTATGTGATGAAGCGGTTAGAGAAAGAAAAGGAAAAGGAAGACCTATACAAAATCAATATGATAGAGCAAGAATAGTAGGTGCCTTAAAGTGTGTAGACGAAGTAGTTATACAGGGTATGTTTAATCCTTGCGGAGTATTGTTTGCAAAACATTTTTTAGGACAAACCGTAAGTATACTTTGTAAGGGAGATGATTGGAAATATATTCCCGGTAAAGATGCTATAGAAATGTTAGGAGGTAAGTTAGTAAAGTTACCTTATTCAAAGGAATGGTCTACTAGTAAAATAATCAAAGATGTTAGGAGTAAAAGTGTTTTTATTATCAGAGATAAGAGGTAAGTAATGATAGTATACTCAAGTCACTTATGTAAGTATAATATAAAACTTAACGGTGTTATTAGAATAAACGTTGCGTGGATTAAAAGTTATTCGGATTTATTAGAAATTTTAGATAATACAAAACAAGATATATTTTTAGATTATCCTAAGGGCAGAACAAAACCGCCTCGGCCAACTATGCATTGGAAAACAATATTAACATTATTAAAATCTAATAAATATCTACAAATAAAATATTTTGCTATTTCTAACGTAGAAAGTGTAGGAAGAATATCTACTATACGAAAAGTAATTCCTACTAATATTCAATTAGTTCCAAAAATAGAAACGGTAATAGGCGTTAAAAGAGTAGTAGAACTTTGTAAAGCGTGTAAGACAAATTTAATAATGTTAGATAAAGAAGATTTATATACGGATACAAATCGTAATCAGAAATTATTTGAAGGATGTATTCAATTTTGTAAAGAGTTATGTAAAAAGAATAATATAAAAATACTTGAACTAAAAGGTGTAGTATTTATAGATGAGTAAACAAGTTAAAAAAGAAAAAGTAAATTCGGAACTTACTAAAAAGATAGAGATAGCGAGGGCTCGTTATCAAAGTTGTAAGTGTAACGAATGTAAAAAAGTTCTAAAGAATTTACTTAAAAGGAGGAATAAATGCTAGCATTATTAAGGGTAATTGATTTAACAATATCTATATATATGTTTCCTCTTGATTTACTAAGAGGATATTTAAGGTTAATAATTAATTTTAAGGTACAACAAAAGTTAGCAAAGAAGTATGAAGGAAAGTCTAATGAGGAAATTTTAAAAGAGTTATACGGTATTACAAGTATTAAACAAGAGGAAACTACTATTACAAAAACTAGGAAGAAAAAACTAGCCGTATGTAAAGAATGCGGTACGGGAATATATAATTTAAGTATAGGTTGTAAAAAGTGTAATAAGGTAGGTAAGTAAAATGGAAGATAAAAATAACTATACCATTAAAATTGAATGCGATAATTGTAAACACGCGTGGGATGAGACGGTATTGAAAGGGCATAAGGTAATTAACATTTCTTGTTTAGGTGCGAAAGTAGTAGAAGATAATGATACAAAGGAAACTCAAAATTATATTAAAGAAATAGGCTGTCCAAACTGCGGTTGCAAAACCGAAACAAAAAGGAGTAACAAATGAATAATCAAACCTTAGGAATGTATTTAAAGATAGGCGGAATTGTAGAGGGCGTGGTTATAGCTATATTACTATTAAAATGGCATCCGGTTTTAGTAATTTTATTAGCATTAGGCGCAGGAATATATTTTGTAGGAGATTATATTTCAAAAAAATAATAAAAGGAGACCAATACAATGGATAAGATAACTTACCCAAATATAGCAAAAGCGTTAATAAATGATAGTAGGGAAGTTAAAACAGGCGCACATTTTGATTTTAGTAGTATAGAAAATTTATCAAAGCAGTTAGAAAATTTATTTGTAATAAGGTGGGGCAAAGAACAAAAGAACCTATTAAAAAATGTAGCGGAATACGTTAAGAAACTTTAATGTTAACGAATATACAAAAGGAAGAAGTATTTTGTTTTTGGTGCAATAAATGGATAGACGCACACCTAGTTTTAATTGACGTTTTATATGAAGGAAGTATTACTTGTGATAAGGAACATTTAATAGGTAATAAGCAAGATTTAGAATGGCAAACAATGTTTGGAGTAGAAGAAAGTGATTAAAATAATTATATTCTTAATAGTTTTAGCATTTATTCACGCTAAATGGGAAGTTCAAATAGAAGGAAAAGACGGATGGGCTGCTAAATTACCTTGTTGGAGGCTTAATGTATTTTTTAGAAAACTATTAGGCGAGAAACCTATAACGGGTTATCATACTTGGATGATAATATTATTTCAAATGATGTTTCATAGTACTTTTATATTTATTGACTGGTCTATAAGTAGGGAGTTATTATTACAAGGAGTATTTTTATGGTATACAATAATTGAAGACGTTATTTGGTTTATAGTAAATCCTCACTATACAATAAAGAAATTTAAGAAGCACCAAATAGAATGGCATAAGAGATGGCTTTATGGATTACCGTTAAGTTATTGGTTATTTGGAATAATAGGTAGCTGTTTAATATGGTTAAGTAAAAAATGTTACTTTTAATTTATATAATGAGTTTAACGGTTGCAGTATTATTACACGAGACAGCTCATTTTTTAATAGCAAGAGCTTGTAAATGTAAGGTAGAAGTATATTCCTTAGGATTTGGAAAAGTGTTATATAAAAGAAAAATAGGTAAGACAATATATCAATTTGCATTATTACCTATCGGAGGGTATTGTAAATTATTAGGAGAGTTAGAGTATAGTAAAAGTAAATATGCTTTATGTAATTTAATATATACGAAAAAATTACTAATAGCACTTGCGGGCGTAGTAGTAAATTTAATAATTGGAAGTATATTAGTTTATATAGGTTTAAAAACTAATAATTTTATTACTTATAATATTGGATTTGCTAATGTTATTTTAGGAGTAATAAATACCCTTCCTATCCCGGGTTTTGACGGCTGGTACCCGCTCTTTTTATTAACAGAGAAAAGAATAGGTAAGAAAAAATGTTGTAAGATGTTATATAAAATGAATAGAATAATTGTAATAGTATTTACAATACTAAATATACTATTGGTTATGATATATTGGAAACAATTTATAATATTAATTAAATCGTAAGGAGCGCTATGAGAAAAACCGCTTTGAAAACGGTAAAAGTAATTAAGATATTAAAAAAGTATTGGGAAGAATATAAAGAAGCAGAAGCAGAATTTAGACATAGTGTTATAAAAATAGAAGAGAGAATGCAAAAAGAATTAAAGAAACCCTTATCGGAATTCTTTTATGATAAGAATACGTGTATAGGAATAAGTATAGAACTTAGTACAAATAAGAAAAAATTAATACGGAAAGAAGATATTGAATAAAAATGGAAAATAACGTCCTTTCTATAAAGGGTATAAAACAGCTTAGTTTACACTGTGGCCCTGCTTGTATAGAAATGGTTTTAAGGTATTTTGGCTATAATAATATTAAACAAAGACGAATAGGTAAAGATATAAAGGTTAACCTTAAAGAGGGTTGTTATACGATAGATATAATTAGATATTTAAAAAGGTATAATATAATTACGGAATTTAGAAAGGGAAAAAACGTTTTAAAAAGTTTAACTATTACACATCCGATAGTAATATGTACTAGGTCTCATTTTATGTTACTAGTAGGAAAAGAAAATGAAAAATATATTATTATAAATCCGGCTTCGGGTAATCATATTAAAAAAGATATAGACTTTTTTAAAAAAGAAATTGTAGGATATATTATAGTAAGGGAGGTAATTAAATGACTCGTATAAAAGGTAGTAGTAAGGATGTAATATTAAAAGATATTTTAGAGAGATTAAATAAGTTAGATAGTAGACTAGATAACATAGAACAAGAAATTGAAGGCGTAAAAAAAGCAGTAAAATTAGTTATGTGGATAATAAAAGGTGTAGGCGCAATAGGTACACTTTTAACCGCTGTTTATAAAATATGGCCTTGGATACCTAAAGGTAAAGGAGCCGAAAGTGTGCAAAAAAATATTCGTAAAAAATAGTTCTTCCGATATAAATTTTGGTTATTATGACGTAGAGATTATTGTTAGAACAGATGGCGGAAGACTTTATTTAAGTAAAGAGTATGGTGCTAAACTTGAAGTAGACGAAAAAACTAATAAGTTAAAAGTTATACTTTGTGAAAAACCTTAAGGAGGATAAAAATGGCTGATAAGAATACTTGTAGAGATCGTGACGGAAAAGAACATTTTGGCGAATATGGTTGGTATGACGGATATATAGGATCTATAGGTAATTGCAGATGCGGATTAAATTCAAGGGGCGGCGCTTGTAAAGATGTAGATTTATGTATTGAGGAAAGTCATAACAAGATAGCAAACGGTCAACTAAATACTAACATAGTTTCTTATAATTTAGATAGTATGGTTGCAGGCGAGAAGCAAAAGGAAAAAGAAAGAAAAGAAGATAAGGAAATGGAAGATATCCGGCGGCAAAAAGAAAAGGAAGAAGCGGAAAAGATAAAACAAGAGAAAGAATTAGGCGGAAAAACAATAAAAGAAGTTAAAGATGATAAAGGGGCATCTATTAAGATTTGTCCTTATTGTGATAAACCTATTGAAAATGATTTAGTAATCGGGGAAGACGGTAAAACATATCATAAACCGTGTATAGGCAAAGGGCCGATTATTTTAACTGAACCCAAAAAAGAAGAATCTAAAAAAGAGGAAAAGAAAGAAGAAAAGGTAGAGCCTTTAGATGAAGAAAAAGAAACCGAATTAATGGAAAGAAAAGAGTATGACCATAAGTGTTCTCACTGTGGTAAGACTATAGGAGAAAAAGAAATAGTAGATAAAGGAGACGGTAAGACTAGACATCGTAGCTGCGGCGGAGTAATTAAGTTTAAGGAAGCACCTAAAAAGGAAGAACCTAAAAAAGAGGCTAAAGAAGAGGTGAAAATTGAAGAGGATAAAAATAAAGAGACACCTAAAATTGAACCCGCAAAAGAAGAAATTAAACAAGAAGAAAAGAAATAAAAGTATTTTACTTAATTCAAAGGTTTATAAGGAATGCAATATTTGTAACGGAACTGGTGAAATAGATACGGGTTTAGTAGTAAAAAAATTATGATTATAAAATTAACTATTCCCGTAGAGGGAAACAATTATATAATAACAAACAGTGAAACTATTCTTTTGGTTTTTGTAGATACTATAACCCACGAAGTAAGAGAATTTTTAGATGCTGTAAGTAAAGAAAATGTTTACGCTATAGTATTTACTTCTACAAGAGAAATAGATACTGTGTTATATAAGGGCACCATTTTATATTTAGAAGACTATAGCTTTATAGAGGATATAGTAGAAGAACCCTATCAAATTAGGTTTGTAATAGGGTTTGGAGACGAAGGGAAAAATATTGCAATTAGATTTTCTCAAAAAAATAAAGGAATTGTTTATTTACAAGATATAAATAGTTTCAAAAATATTTATAAGAATTTAGGTAATACTGTTTTAATACAAATGAGTGAAGGTATAGGAGATTTGTTAATGACATTACCTGTCGCTCGTTATTATTTTAAACAAGGTTATAAGGTAGATATACTAACAAATCTCGGATATGAAGAAATTTTAAATAGTATAAATTATATAAACAAAGTTTATACGTTTGAAAAAAATATAGACTATTCTAAGTATAGACTTAGATATAATCCAAGTGGAAAATTATCTAATTACGATAAAGAGTATTGTAAACAACATAGAGTTTTTACTATTGCAAATTTATGCGGACTAGATAACGATAAAGTAGAAAATGATATGTTACCGGATTTAGTAATAACTGAAGATGAAAAGGTTTGGGCTCAAAGATTATTAAAAGGATATTCAAAAACCGTAGCTTTAACATTAGATTCGGTTCATTCTAAGCATAGAAGTTTACCCCCAGAATGTCAACAGGATTTAATTAATAAATTAAAAGTTAATGGTTTTAATCCTATTATATTACATTCAAAATTACAACCTTATATAAACTGTTTAAATCTATCAACGAAATTATCTTTAAGGCAATTTTTTGCTATTTTAGCAGTAAGTGAATATATAGTTACCGTAGATACGTGTACTGTTCAAATAGCTGCAGCCTTAAATAAGTCAATTGTATTAATTCCTAGTATAGTTAATTATAAATGGCGTATATATAAAGAAAGAGAAGTACGTTTAATAAAATTAAATACGGATTGTTATCCCTGTAATGAAAAATATTGGAATAATTCAGAAGATATACTCTGTGGCCAATTGTTAGAAGAATACCCTAAGTGTATGAAGAGTATAAATATAGATGAGATAGTACAAAATTTAATTAAATAATAATAATAATTAGGTGTTTTAATTTATGAGAGAGAAAATAACCATTAAACTGAGAGGATAAAATGTTTTTCTTTACAAAAAAAAGATTTGAAAAGGCAGTAGCAGAAGCAGCTTCAAAAAGGATTGAAGCAAAATCTTTAATAGAAGACGAAAGAACTAGAGACGGTAAATATGTAGAAAGAACCCTTCAAGTATCTTACGAAGAGATGTGGTTGATGTATTTAAGAAACGAATGGGTAAGAGGTTGCGTAGATAAAATTACTAAATCGGCTACAAATAGTAATTTATTTGCTGAAGCTATAACGGATGAAACAGAAAGTATCTCTCCGGAAACAAAGGCTCATATAGAAGAGATTAATACGTTATTAGAAGATCCTAATACGGGTTTAGAGTCTTGGAAAGATATAAGAAGAGAGTATTTAAGAGATATTTTAATATACGATGCTGGCGGATTAGAGATAGTTTATGATACTAACGGCGTTCCCGTTGAATTATATTCTTTACCTGGACAAAAGATAAGATTAAACGTAGGTAAACACGGCACATTTATGTCGGAGGAAGAAGCTTATTATCTTCAAGGAGGTTACTGGGGAGGCAGAAAAGTAGAAGATATTCCTTTTGCAAGAAAGGAAGTAATTTATTTAGTAGCTAATCCTAAGACAGGCTCCGTATATGGGCTATCTCCGTTAGAAACCCTCTATCAGTCGGTGGCTTCGGACTTATTCGCTGCTAAGTATAACTCTGACTTCTTTAAGAATCACGCGGAAGCTTCCGGTATGTTAGGAGTAGAAGGAATGTCGGAGCCAGATTTAAAAAGATTTAGAACCTATTGGAAAGCCGAAGTAAAAGGTCAACCGCATAAAATGGTTATAGTAAATGGAAAAGTAAATTGGATTCCAATGAACGTATCTAATAAGGATATGCAATTTTTAGAATATCAGAAATGGTTACTATGTAAAATAATGACGGTATATTCTATGCAACCTATAGTATTAGGTATAATAGATCCTACTACTGGTAAGTTAAATTCAAAGGAACAATTAACTGCTTATAAAGAGGAAGCAATAAAGCCTTTATTAGAGATGGAAACTTATCAATTAACAAAAGTATTAGTTCAGCAAGGCTTTGGATATAGTGATGTAAAAATAAGTTATAAGTCTATTGATGTTAAAGATGAAGTTTCCGATGCTTCTGTTGCGGTTCAAGTTGTAAGTGGACGTATTATGACTCCTAATGAAGCAAGAAAGAAATATTTTGATATGAAAGAAATTGAGGGCGGAGATACTTTATCCGGAGGTCTTGGAGATATCTTTCCGCAGCCTGAACAAACTTCTATGACAGAAGAAGAAGTAAAAAGTAATTTAGATGAAAATAAAATTACCGAAGAACAAGTAAAAAGTTTCGGAGAAACATTTATTATGGAATCTCCTATATATGATTATAACTGGATAGAAAAGAAAGTTGTTAAGAGAGGTAATAAGTGGTGTGTAATTCACGCACATCCTCAAAAAACCGGTTCTAAAACTGATAAACCACTGGGAAGTGTAATAAAATGTTTTCCTACTAAACAACAGGCAGTAAAAATGCATACCGCAATTGTAATATCTCAAGCAAGAGCTGCGGGAAAAATATAATAAGGAGAAAATAAATGGGAAATGCTTATTCTAGAACTTTAACAGATGTAGTTAGTTATGGAAATACTTTTACAGAAGTAACTTTAGTCTCCGGAGTAGATTTTGAAGCGTTACTTTTTGATAATAGAGGCAGTTATAATGTAGAGGTAAGAATTAATCAAGGCTCTGAAAATCCTTTTACAATTAAGTTAGAATCAGGTATGTATATTGATTTACTTATTCAAAATTTAAGTAAGTTAGAAATAAGGTGTTCGGATACCGGACATAATAGTAACGTATTTTATATGTTACAGGGAGACAAAGTAATCTCTTAATAAATTAAAGGCGTAAAAAATGGGTTACGGTATAACTAAAAAATATGTAGATGATAAAGTTGCAGAAGTAACTACACAATTTCACGTAAAGGATCCTGTTGCTAATTATAGTAGTTTACCTATAACCGGCAATGGTGAAAACGATATAAGGTTTGTAAAAGATACGGATAAAGGCTATGTTTGGTCAATAGCTTCTCCCACGGGAAGTTTAACGGATTGGAAAGAGATAGGATTAACATCCGTGGATTGGAGTTTAATAACTGGAAAACCATCTTCAAGTGTTACTAATATTGATGATGCAGTTACTTTAAAACATACTAAAAATGCTGATACTATACTTGATGAAGGCGGCGTTAATGAAATTGGAGTAGCAAAAATAACGCCTAGATTAACTGAAAATATTAATTATTATATTAATCCAGATACGGGCAGTAATGATAACCCCGGAACGTCCGCATTACCTTTTGCAACAATTCAAAAAGCTATTAATTTATTACCTAAAAATTTAGGTTATAAATCTGCGGTAATATATTTACAATCAAGTTTAAACTACACGGGAAAAACAGAAATTTTAGGTTTTTATGGCGGAGAATTAAGAATTAGAGGAGTTACTACTACACCTGCAAACGCTTTAATTACTAGTAGCGATGATGGCTTTTATATAAGAAATTGTTATGCTTATATAAGAATAGACTATCTTAGTATAAAAGTTACAGCAAATAGTAAGAAATGTATCAATGTAGTCGGAAGTTTTAGGATACGGATAGATACAGTAAAATATTCAGATAACAATAATATTGGAACTATAGGAGTTTATGGGGATAATAGTATAATTAGAGTCCTTAATAGTTCTGATTATGATGATAAAAAAGTAGCAGAAGGAATTAAAAACAATCTGGGGTATATTACTCCCGACGGTTCAGAGTTTGGAGACCAATGGTTAAGTTTAGCTTCTTCAGGAATAATCAGTGATGATAATAAAGGGGTTGTATTTAATGGAATAGATACTATTAAAGCAGTTTACGAGTCAGAAGAGGATTTAAAATATTTGAATATAGGAGAACCTTCTTCCGGAGGTTTCATTCGTTTATTTAAAAAAGGCGGAATTTATGTCGCCAGAGGTTCGGTTGAATTTCAAGCGGATTATTCTGAAAATGATGAAGATGCAGCAAGATTTGGATTTTGGACTTATAATGGAGAAGAAGGTACTGATAGCATATTACTTATGGAATTATTTAAAAATGGCAAAGTTTATGTGCCAGGCTTTATATTAGTTGAAGGGAGAATCAATGTAGGCGGAAATATTCTATTACACGGTAATTTAACGGATGGAGATGAAGAAAATGCAACCTCTCCCGCAGAATTAAAAGACGCCGTAAATAAAAAGCATTCTAATTCTTTAGACCATACCCAAAATACGGATACGGGAACTTCTCAGAATTTTGACGTAGTTGGAGAAGTATCAATAAAAGTTTATTCTCAAAATGAAGAACCTACTTTAGGCGCAAATAATAGAATGGCGATATGGGTTGATACAAACGATTCCAATAGAGTTTATTTACTTTTTAAAAGAGGAACCGGTGACCAAGTATTAGTTGAATTATCATAAAGGAATTTAAAATGAAGAAACAATTATATCAGCGTAGGGGGGGTAATGGCAGGTCATATAAGACCACAATGTAAAGTTGGTTATTTTATTAATCCATTAATTATAGGATTATACGTAATAACTGAATTA
>Ga0315279_10000393_pt1 | contig 90215 bp, 100 predicted proteins | sample YL17G06_20_MG_FD_203694 | JGI IMG/M metagenome (GOLD analysis project Ga0315279, IMG submission 203694) | Sediment microbial communities from Yellowstone Lake, YNP, Wyoming, USA - YL17G06_20 | ecosystem: Environmental > Aquatic > Freshwater > Lake > Sediment | place: USA: Wyoming | collected...
GGGGACAGCGGGGCCCTCGTTGATCCATTCATGCACGTCGGAACTTACCCGACAAGGCATTTGGCTACCTTGAGAGAGTCAGAGTTACTCCCGGCGTTTGCAGGCCCTTGGCCCGGTTGAACCCGGGTTTCAGGTACCTGTACTGGCCAGGATTCAGAAACCGTTCACACGCTTTCGCGCTTGCGGTTTCCTGTGTTTTTATTAAACAGTCGGGACCCCCATGTCACTGCGACCTGCCACTCCAGCCAGAGGCAAAAGCGGCAGGCACCCCTTATACCAAAGGTACGGGGCTAGATTGCCGAGTTCCCTCGCAATAGTGTATACCCGACACGCCTTAGGTTCCTCGCCTAGAGACACCTGTGTCGGTTCTAGGTACGGACACGAAGAATCCATCCCAACGCCCTTTTCACTGGCTCCAAAAATCGGCTGAACCACCCTAAAACGGGCAGCTATTCCTGCTTTCACCTGGTTCTCGCCATTACGGCACTTCCCAGGCTTATACAGTTAAACAAGGCGACAGCCTTGCTCAGCATATCTCGAAGCGTCAGACGTTGAGCTTGCGTTGCCGCGTGTATCTCCGTGGTTCCGGGATCTTAACCGGATTCCCTTTTGACATGGTCGGTTAGGCCATATCTTAGGACCGACTTACCCCCGGCTGACGATCGTTGCCGGGGAACCCTGGCCCCTTCGGCGGAGGGGATTCTCACCCCTCTTTGCTGTTACTACCGCCGGGATCTGCAATCCTGATCGGTCCACTGGACCTCAAGGCCCAGCTTCTGTCCAGTCAGGACGCCCTCCTACCAGTGCAACAGTGAATGTTGCATTCTGAGGTATCGGTGGCTGGCTTAGCCCCGTCAATTTTCGGGGCCGTGAGCCTCGGCGGGTGAGCTGTTACGCTTTCTTTGAAGGGTGGCTGCTTCTAAGCCTACCTCCCCGCTGTCTAAGGCTGACGACGCCCTTTTGTTTGACATTTGGCCAGCACTTGGGGACCTTAACCTCAGTCTGGGTTGTCCCCCTCTCGGTCATGGAGCTTACCCCCACTAACCCGTTTCCCAGAGTCTACGACGCTGAAAGATTCGGAGTTTGAAAAAGAAATGGAACCTTTCGGCTCCTTACTTCCTAATCAGTGCTCTACCCCATCAGCCGCCTCGTCCGGGACTGGGCTGCGACCCACTTTGGAGGGAACTAGATATCACCGGGCTAGATTGGTCTTTAGCCCCTAGCCCCAGGTCTGTGGAACGAATTGCACGTCAGCACCCTTGCGAGCCTCCACTAGGCTTTCGCCTAGCTTCGCCCTGCCCAGGGCTAGATCGCCCGGCTTCTAGTCTCAAAGCCGTGACTCCGGGCCCTTTCAGACTCCGCACCTCGCCACCAAAAAGGTGGTTGCGTGCATGTCGGTTTCCCTTCGCCTTCAGGCTTCTCACCTTTAGGCTTGCCACAGCCATGAACTCCCCGGCCCGTGTTTCTAGACGGAACGTGCAACCCTGGTCCCCCTTTCTCGTACTGCCGTCTCACGGCGGTCTCCTTTGAAAGGGATCTGCCCTTCCGGGCTGCACACGTCTGTAACCGTCTGGTTTCAGGCACTTTGCACCCCCATTCCGGGGTACTTTTCATCTTTCCGTCACCGTACTAGTGCGCTATCGGTCTTGAGTTGTATTTAGTCTTGGAAGTTGGTGACTCCCGATTTCCCGCACCCAAGCCAGGGTACGGTACTCCGGGACTCCAGCTCAGCTTCTTCCGGCTTATTCTTACGGGGCTTTCACCCTCTGTGGCAGGCCTTTCCAGGCCACTTCAGTTTTGCCGGTGAGAAGGAAGCCGGGCCCTTAACACTACATCTCCCACAGGTTTCCCTGGGGGATTCGGTTTGGACTTTTCCCTCTTCGCTCGCTGCTAATAAGGGAATCCCGTTTGGTTTCTTTTCCTCCCCCTACTAAGATGCTTCAATTCGGGGGGTTCCCCCTCCTAACTAGGAGTATCACGGTTCCGAAGAACCATGATGGGAAGTCCCATTGAGGAATCCCTGGTTCTAAGGCTGCATGCGCTTACCCAGGGCTCTTTCGCGGCTTGCCGCGCCCTTCTTCAGCACTCAAGCCAAGCCATTCTCCAGACGGCGTAGCATATCGGACCTTACGGCAGTGTCTGTTTGACGTTTCGGTGAAACTTCTTTTATGTGCAGGTCTTACGGATATATGCATGGTGTCATTGTGAGCGTGTGCCGTGCTCACCTTCGCCCTTCACTCCACACCGGTTGATGGGGAGTTGCATCTGTTTGATGGCTTCAACTAACTAGCCAAACTATTCCAGAAGCAGGTTTCGCACATATAAGGATTACGTCTTATGTAGTAAGAGTTTCTAATCGTGATTTTCGTGTGCTAATGTTTTTATTTTTGATGATGCGATGCTATAGCTGATGCCTCGATAGCTCAGTCGGTAGAGCAACAGCCTTGTAAGCTGTAGGTCGCGGGTTCGATTCCCGCCCGAGGCTCCATATCGAACTCATGTTTCTTTGTTGGATGCTAGGAAGCTTGGCTCCCGTAGTGTATGTTGAAAGTGGAGCCCTTGCGTTTGAGTGCTCAATCCGTGATTTCTTTGAGTGTCAAAACATTGTTGAACAATGTTGAATTCAGGCTTTTTTTACTCAATTCTGCGAGGTTTTTGAGTGTCAAAAGTTTTAACATGTTGAGTTTCTCATGTTAGAATTGGTGTTCTTGTGTTTGAGTATTCAAACCGTGATTTCTTTGAGACTCAAGCGGTCAATGGTGCGCTAGGATTTTCCATTCTGATGTGACATAGGATGGGAGTCGTTATTAGGATGCGTCGTGTAAGAACCATGAATGGCAGATGGAGTACGTCATGGGCGCCACGAGGCTTTTGGGGGTTGAATGGCAAGTGTGGAGTGTGACCTGATGCGTGAGTTTGTTGTTTATTCACGTTTGGGAAGAACTGAACCGAGCTTTGGAAATCTTCACGACGCGGGCAGGTTGGACATAGTGTACGAGTGTATAGTTGCAAGCCTGTTTCTCTCTCACGCGATACGAAAAGACGTGGTCTTCCATGCCATATTGAGTGGGCCGCCAGCGCCGCCTTTGCACCTGAGAATAGAGGGGGCAACGCTTCATGATGTCCGCACGGATCAGCAGACGTGGGAGAGAATCTTGAGAAATGTTTTAGGGGGCCAGAGTCATCCGGGCATAACCACCGACAAGACGAGCTTTGAAGCCTTGTTGAAGACCAGGGCTAAGGACTCTCAAACATTGATTTATGTTCTTGAAGAGAAGGGAAGAAACATTTCTGAGATTGAAATGAGGGGAAACGTAGTTTTCGTTCTCGGAGACCATATTGGCTTGCCGAAGATTGCTGAAAACTTTGCCCTGCGCTTCGCTGAAAAGATCAGTCTTGGAAAACAACCTTACCTGGCAGCTTCGTGCGTAACCATTCTAAACTATTTGATGGATAGGAAAGCCAGCGCTTGAAGCAATACTTGATTTCTTTTTTTTGTCTCTGATTTGTTGAATGAAGCTAGGCTCTAGTCAAACGTAGCGTGCGCTGCTTCCTAAATTTCGAATCCTTATTCAAACTTAGCAAGCCTTTAATTCTGTTTTCTCCTCGTTTTAGAATGGAGTAATCAAAGTATGGCTGAACGTAAACATAAGCGTGTGTCAGAAGACATCACCGAGTTAGACGAAGATGCAGGCATTGTTCTGGAACCGACACAAATTGAGCTTGGTTCAGGGTACTCTCTGGCGGTCAGTTATGACGAGAATGAAAAACCTGTGGTTGACATCAAAACTTATGGACAAGTAGATGTTACGCGGCTGCGAAGAGAAATCGAGGGGATTTTTCCAAACGCTCAAATCCGGCAAAAAGGGCAACCGCAAACCGTGACGGTGGCCAAAAAGAGCAGGAGAAAACTCGGTGCAGCAAAGAAACGATCCCGCTAAAGGTTATCGCCCAAGAATCTGATTTGAGAAGTGAGAGTGAAATATAAGCAATCTCCCTCAAATATAAATTTTCTCTGAAAAAATCTAAAACTCAACGTGAAACCAAGAACTTGTTGAATGTGTAGCAAAGCATGGATTGGTGGATCGCACAAGACATACTAACATTGGCGAACCTTGCGCGATCGGTTTTTTAAGTGCGCTTTGGTTCTTAGTGAGGAATCAAAAACATGTAAGTGTGAAGACTGCAGTGGAAACAAATGAAAGTCCTGAGAAGAAGACTGAACCGGATCTGAAACCTCTCTACGCGAGGTCAGTAGTCAACTCGTTGAGCGGCGGGATGGTTAACCCGTTCATGGGCGCGTACGCGGTGGAACTCGGAGCTTAGCACGCGCAGCAGTTTTCAACCTTGTCATAGGCATAGTGACTTTTTTCGGCTCACTCATCGGCGGATATTTATCAGATTACATGACAGGCCTGTTCGGCTTGGTTGCAGCCCTGCAAATTGTTTATCTGATCTCAACAGTGGGCAGAGGGATAGGCGCAGCACTGTACCTGAAGCTCGAAGAAACCTTGCGACGATGAAAGCTACGTTTTGAAGTGTTCGTATCCCCTTGGCTCAACGACGTGCTTCTTGCCGTTCATTTTGAAAAGAACACGCTTTTCAGCCGTCACTCTTCCTATTCGCAAAAGCCTTCCTCCCACTCCAATCACGGCTTTTTCAGCTGCACTCCAAAGGCTGGGCTTCACGGTCAGAAGGATTTCGTACTCTTCCCCACCGTAAAGGGCCAACTCCGCTGGGTCTACGTTGTTGTCCTCGGCAAACCTTTCCGCTTCTCTGGCTATGGGCAACTTGTCAACGAGAAAACCGACGTTGCTGGCCCTTGCAACCTCATGCAAGCTCCAGGCCAGACCATCGCTAGAGTCAATCGCCGCCGTAACAGCCTTCGTCCGGCTGAGTGCCAGACCTTCTCTCAATCGTGCATGTGGTAGCAAGACTGACTCGACGAGAACTCTACGCATTTTCTCCGAAACGCCAAGGTTGTTGAGCAGGATTTTCAGGCCAGCGGAAACCTTGCCGAAAAAACCCGTAACCGCCAGAAAGTCTCCCGGCCTCGCACCACTTCTCAGTATCACTTCACCTTTTTTCGCAGTTCCAAAAAGCGAGAGGCTGATAACAAGGTCTGATGCCTCCCCAGTATCACCGCCGATAATGTATGCACCGTATTCACGTGCGCCGGCGTTCAATCCTCTAGCAAGCTCCTCAACATCTTTTTCTACAATCCCTTTTGGCAGTCCAAGAGAAACGAGCATTGCACTTGGCTTGACGCCTTTTGCTGCAAAATCGCTGATGTTCATGACAACCGCTTTCCTAGCGGCCTGCCAGAAATTCATTCCTGGGGGAACATCCGTCTTGGCCACCAACATATCCGTCTTCAGGACTGCAAGCTTGCCATTCCCAATATCGCATGCAGAAACGTCATCGCCAAAGGGTATGGGCATTTTGGGCATTAAGACTAAATGGCTCTGGACTATTTCTATTATCTTCCGTTCGCCCAATTCCTCAGCTCTCTTCAAGGTGGCCCTCCCATTAACTCTTCTTGCCATTGTTTTTAAGCTATCTTGCAGGCTGAATCGCGGTGGTGCTCCAGCAAGCGAGTCGTTCTAAATATGAGTATCTGGAGGTAAAAGTATTGCTCATGCTTGACCCATTCGTCAAGGACTCGAAAACTTGTGGCAGAAATGCTTATTCCGCATCATTTCTTTCATGGCTCACTAAGATGTACTTTTTCCGAACATCTTAAAAACAAGCGTATCCTTCACTAGTGAGCGGCAGGCGCCTCGGTAGCTCAGCTCGGTAGAGCGGCTGCCTCGTAAGCAGCAGGCCCCGGGTTCAAAGCCCGGCCGAGGCTTTTCAGCTTCTAGCCGTGCAAAAGGCATCACTAAAATTCACCTATGATTCACAATCTTATCATCCGCCATGGGAGCAAATTCTGGCTAAAGGCAAGTTGAATCGGATGCTAAGTGAAAAGGTATGGGCAGGATCCAGATAAGCGATGACGCTTTGTGCATGAGAGAATTGTTGGAGAGTTAAGGAGACCAAACATGAAGTGGTTGCTGAAGCAACGACTGGAGATGAAGCAATCGAGTTGTAGGCAAGTTGAGCGTGATTTGGTGCTTTTGGACATAGTGATGTCTGATGGGAAAAGCACAGTCAACAGGATTGAAGCCTTGAAGCGAATTCTGGAGGAGGATCCTTCAGCAAACGTTGTTATCTGCAATGCTGTTGAGCAGCAAGTGCTGATAAAGGAAGCCCTGAGATCAGGGGCATAGGACTTCACCGCGAAGTTCATCATGCCTGTGCGGATACTGGAAGCGCTGTCCAAGTATTGCTGAACATTTTTGAAATACTAATTGTGCATTCATAAGACGTTAATTGCCCAATTTGTCAAATTTCAGCGTGCTGTAACTTGGTGCGTGTTGATGTTCGAATCCACAAAGCTTCAAACAGGAGCTGTAATAGGCCTAGGTCAAAAAGCGAAGCCCATTAGAGTTTTGCACGTTGATGATGATGCTGGTTTTCTCAAGTTGGCAAAGCACGCGTTACAGACGGAAGGGTCATTTCATGTTGAAATCGCATTATCCGTCAAAGAAGCTTTTGAGATGATGAGGGAAGAAAAATTCGATGTCATAGTTTCTGACTATTTGATGCCAGATAAGGACGGCTTAGCTTTTCTGAAAGATCTCAGAGAAAACGGAGAGAGCATTCCGTTCATTATTTTCACTGGAAAAGGCAGGGAGGAAGTTGCCAAAGAAGCGTTGAACCTGGGTGCAGATCAGTATCTGAACAAGACGGGTGACCCAGAAATAGTCTACTGCGAGCTAGCCCATAGCATAGCGAAAGCCGTTAAGATAAGAGAAGCAGAAGAAGATTTGCGTGACAGCGAAGAGAAGTTTCGAGCAATAAGCGAGTCTGCAGGTGATGCAACAATCTCCGTTGATACTCAAGGAAGGATAGTCTTCTGGAACAGAGTGGCTGAAACCATTTTCGGCTATTCAGCCAACGAAATGATTGGCAAACCAATGACATTGATTATGCCTGAACGGTTCAGAGACAATCACCAAAGAAAAACGTCTAGATGGCTTTCATCGGAACCGCCAGCCTCTGGCAGGACGTTCGAAATAGTTGGATTAAAAAAAGACGGGAACGAGTTCCCATTAGAAGCATCCTTTTCAACCTGGAAAATAAAAGGCGAGAATTTTCTGACGATTGTCATGCGTGACATTACTAGACAAAAACAGGCTTGGGAAGCCCTGAAACGAGCGGAGGAGGAAGCGAAAGGCACTCTTTCTCTGCTCATTGCCACGCTTGATTCTACAGCTGACGGCATTCTAGTAGTAAACACGGAGGGAAAGATAGCGATCTTGAACCGAAGGTTCGCGGAAATGTGGCGTATTCCAGACGAGATTGTAGCCACACGAGACAATACCCAAGCGCTGGCATTCGTCGCAGATCAGCTCAAAGACCCTGAAAAGTTTCTGGCAAAAATCAGAGAACTTAACGCTCAGCCGGATGCAGAGAGCTACGACTTGCTGGAATTCAAAGACGGAAGAGTGTTCCAACGGTATTCTCGTCCTCAAAGAGTGGGAGGAACAGTTGTTGGAAGGGTGTGGAGCTATCGAGACGTTACTGAAGACAAGAAGGCTGAGAGAGAAATTCGGGAGAATAAGCAGAAGTTCGAAGGACTGTTTATGGGGAATCCGGAAGCGGCGGCTTATTTGTCCCCAGACTTTCACATATTGGATATGAATCCGCGCTTCTTCGAACTTTTCGGATACCGATTGGAAGAAATCAAAGACAAACACATCAACGAGGTTGTGGTGCCACATGAGAGGATAGCAGAAGGACAAATGCTGGACCGAAAGGCAGAGAAAGGCTACGTGTATTTTGACACTGTTAGAAAGAGGAAAGACGGCTCACTCATTCTTGTGTCAGTATCAGCCGCGCCCATCAGCGTTGAAGACAAGCTGGTAGGTTACGTGGCGATGTATAAGGACATTTCCGAATTGAAGAGAACAGAGGCAGCCATGAAGGAAATGATGCAAAAGTTGGCGACGATGAACGAGAAACTGCGGGTCGTTGGCAGTCTGACTCGGCATGACGTACGGAACAAGCTGTCTGTGGTCACAGGAAACGTTTTCCTAGCCAAGAAAAGGCTGCCTGATAATCCTGAAGTCTTAGACTACCTTCACGACATTGGTTCTGCCTGTCAACAAGTACTTGAAATCTTTGATTTTGCGCGCAACTATGAGATGCTAGGCGATGAGGAACTCAAGAATGTGGATGTGGCTGAAACTATCGAAAAGGCGGCCTCGCTGTTCTCGGATTTAAAGGACGTAAAGGTGTCGAACGAGTGTCGAGGGCTAAAGGTTTTGGCAGATTCGCTGTTGATACGACTCTTCTACAATCTGATGGACAACTCGTTGAAGTATGGTGAAAAAATTACTCAGATCAGAGTGCATTATGAGAAGTCTGGTGAAGGACAGCTGAAACTCGTTTATCAGGATGACGGCAACGGCATATCCGTGGCTGAAAAACCGAGCCTGTTCAAAGAAGGGTACGGAAAAGGCACTGGCTATGGACTTTATTTGATTAAAAAAATGATGGAAGTCTACGGTTGGACGATACGAGAAACTGGTGAACCTGGCAGAGGAGCTCAGTTCACTATCACAGTGCCTAGGACAAACCAAAACGGAAAAGAAAACTATCAAATCGACTGACGCTTCCAGAACAATCCATCAGCCCCTAGGGCGTGTTTCATTTTCAATCGACAACTGAGTGGGGATCTTGATAGTGCATGTTGATTTCTGAGCACTAGCTTTGTGTATTGTTGTTGTACATGTAAACAGAAATATTTATTAAATATTAAGATTAAAGATGTCTGTCAGAGAACAGCGTAGGGGGATTAGCTTTGTTGCCTTTCCATATTCACCACCACGTTGAGAAACTGAGGTGCCCGTACAGCGGGTGTGGGAAGGAGTTTGAGAGACCGACGATTCTGACAGATTCGTCCACGATGCCGAGGCAGACGTTTTATGCCTGTCCTCACTGTATGTCGAAGATTGATATCAAAACTGAGAATTTGAAGGTCGTCGGTGTTAAGGCGATGGAGTATGGCAAGGTCTTTGATTCCCCCGCAAAGTGTGCGCACTACACCAGCTTTTTGAACGCGATGTCAAGAGACATAGCCATCCCTGACGATTGTCTGGTGTGTCCAAAAATTCTGCAGTGCGGAATAAAGAAGCAATGGACCAACAGGCAGTAATATTGACCACAGCAAAACTGCGACATTCCTAACAGATTCCCATCCCGCTGATGCAGATCATTTCTTGATAATCAGTCACAAGTGATACGACAAAACGGATCGAGGGGTGTTCATCGATTTCCCGTCTTGCTTTAGGACGCGCAAACTGTAATTTTTCGGACCGGCCAAATTTCAGTGCCTGCTACCGAGTCAGGATTTTCCATTTGTTTGCTTCTTATCTTGCGGTGATTAAGGGTTCAGATTGTCTCTTGCTTACATTGGTTGACTCCAGAAAGCCGGGCGTTGGGAGAAGATTATATCATGTGAACTGCAAATAAGAAGATGGAGAACGAGTTGTTGATTGGGGTTGAAAGGTTTGATTTGCCCTTTATGTAATCTGAATTTGGAAAAGGAGAAAAAATACTACGAAGACAGGTCGTTTATCGTCTTAAGAACCAAGACTGAAAAGGGACACAGAGAACGAATCATGATAGTTTTCAGAAGACATGAGCACACAGTTCCTCTGAGAGCATATGAGCATGCTTTGGACGTACTTACCAAAATTGGAAGACGGGTTTTAAGTTACACCCCCGAATTTATGATTATGGACACCACGTTTGCCACAGTAAACGATCATTGGCATTTGGTTGCCACTGACCTTGACCCTCAGAGTGAAGACTTCAATCAGATTCTAGCTACCAGATGGATTAAAGTCATAGACAACACGGTGATGGATGAAAGTGAAATCTGAGTTCTCAAGTACCCGCTATTTGGAAACCGAAGACTGCTTTTCCTTTTTGACACCAGATTTCATCATGTAGAATCCAATGACTAGGAAGACTAAACATCCGAAAGCCCAAGGTGTTACGTAACTCCAACTAGACGGATAGACAGCAATATATCAAAGAGTGGTGAACAAACCGAAAACTGTGAAGCCGACTATAAACAGCCCCGCCCAGAAAATCTGAGTCCTTTCACCTTCAAACATAAATCATCATACTCAAACTCACTGGAAGAAGTATATCAAATTATCGTCAAAATGCAATTTCATAGTGAAAGGTTCGGTCAAGCGCGCTCTGAGTCTATTAAGGTTTTTATGATTGATGCAACATCATGGTTAGAGACTTGGACTCCAGCAGAAGGGGCTGTCGGCTAGTTTGGTCTAGGCTTGGAGACTTGGGCTCTCTAGACCCCGGTTCAAATCCGGGCAGCCCCATCACAGGGCTTGAACCCAATTGGGCGCGCGCGCTCAAGCTTGGAAAAGCGCTACCCGCAAACTGAAAGTGAGACTTCGTGGTATATCCGTACTGTGGAAGGGTTGTGGGTAAGCCTAGGTTTTTTGATAGGCCTGAATGCCGGAACTGTATTTTTAAGGGAGGCAGCTACTGCTGGACCCAATGTCCTTATAATATTTGGAAGAGAGAACCATATTAAATTACAACCGGCGCTCACAGAAAAAAGGGATGCGCGGGAAGCCTCTATACGCTGGCAACATAGGGCTTTTATAAAGGGCATATAAGCATCCGCCACACTGTAAGAAGTGGTGTTTTATGCCGAAGACTGAAGCCATAATAAAAATTCAAAACGTTGTTGCTTCTGCCACGTTAAACCAGAGAGTTGACTTGAACGCTATTGTGAAGAGTTTTCCAGGGGTTGAGTATCGTCCGGAACAGTTTCCGGGACTAGTGTTTAGGCTTAAGAGACCGAAGACCGCGACGCTGATTTTCAACTCTGGTAAAATGGTTTGCACGGGAGCGAAATCGGAAAAGGAATCCCGCAGGGCTGTTATGACAGTTGTTAAAGAGTTGAAAAAGGGCGGAATAATCATCATCAGCAAGCCGGAGTTAAAGATTCAGAACATTGTTGCCTCCGCAAGCTTAGGCGGAAAGATAGACTTGGAACTGGCAGTGGGCGCGCTTGGAAAAACCATGTATGAGCCGGAGCAGTTTCCAGGCTTGATTTACAGGATGGACGAGCCTAAAGTGGTCATACTGATATTCGCAAGCGGGAACCTTGTTTGCACCGGAGCGAAGAAAGAACAGGACGTCTATGACGCAGTGCATAAGCTTCACAGAAGCTTGGAGGAACAAAACCTCATATTCTACGAATAAAAGCTTCACACGTTAATCGCCTATCGCCTTCGGTTGAACATTCCTCATCGGCGCGCACGAGAAAACAAAACTGTCAAAAAACTTGTTTTCCAAAACATTTGGAGACGCAAAAAAAAACGCGGTGTCTTAATGTTTACTTAGCACGCGTGTTTCGCAAGGTTTTCCTACTCTTTTGCAAGGATTATTTCCAATGTTGAAACCATCCGTGCTCTGCTTTCGCCTTCTCTTGCGGGCATCTCCTCTGTTCCGATGGCGATCTTGCTGACTTTTAGGTCTTTTAGGAAGCGGCTTCTGGTTATTTCAGCTGCGTCAACAGCGGTCGTAATTGCTCGTCCTCTGGCCTTCAAGGTTATTTCTTTAGCATTGCTCGCGGATAGGCTTGTAATAATCGCTAGAACATAGCTCATTGCAGGTTTACTTCCAATGAAAACAATTCCCGATTTTTCCGACATTTTCCATCACTCCTTTCGTCATTGATTGTTACATGTAACGTTACTGTGTTCTTCTCGTCCTTCAGCGACAGAACGCTACTGCCCTATACTACGCATACTTCCTTATAAAGCGACCAAACAACAGAGCAGCCTGAGGATATTTTCACGCGACTCCCTTATTCAAGATTCCGATTTTAGACACAGCATTCACTTCGCATTTAGGTGATAGGTTGCAATCCTTGTTTATTGTCACTATGTAATTCTAGGAAGGAAGATTTAGCTTGAAACGATCTAGGAAGAAGAGAGGAAAAGAAAACGATTTTTGAAAAGAATGAAAAGTCACGCAAAATGGAAACATGGAAAGAGGAATCTTGAGAAAGTGAGGAGAAAAGAAGAATGTTGCCAGATTTGAAAAATCAGAGGCAGAAACACATAGAACTTGTGCCATTCATCATGTCTAGCGCGCGAGTTAGATGGGAGGACATCTATCAATTCATCCTTGACAGCAAGCTGAGAACTTCAGATAGAAGCATGTTGATCGAATATTTCAGGAAGAAAACCACAGGCTATAAGAATGGCATACTCCAAAAAGCCTTTTCAATCTCGCACTGACGTCCACCACGTGCACACGAGCCCACTTCTTTCAAACTTCCCAGTTCTCACCTGCCTAGCGCGTGCGAAAATTTAATTCCCTATTCTGAGTATTTTACCGCGGTGATTGTGTTGAGCATGGGAAGTGCTAAGAAGAAACCAATGACTAAGAAGGAAAGAGAAAAGAAGAAAGCATAAGGAGAAACGCTTAAAGAAGTAGTCTCAATCGTTGCGCGCGCATTAAGCCAACCTCTCTTCAGCCTCTTAGTTCCCTCAGGTCTCTCCCAAAATGTGAGTAACAGTTATTTGAAATTGGAAGCAACAACTGTTTGAAGGGTGTTTATGTCTCTTGTTGACGTTGTTCTCAGCAGAAGAAGCATAAGACGTTATGAGCAAAAAGAGATTCCTAGAGATGTTTTAGACAAGATTCTTGAGGCTGGCAGACAGGCTCCATCAGCGGCCAATAAGCAACCTTGGCACTTCATCGTGTTGACTGATTCTGAAATCAAGAAGAAATTGTCTAATGGGGCGTTTAGCAGATTCATCAAGGATGCTCCAGTTTGCATTGTGGGATGTGCTCATAAGGATCTTATTGCTGGAAAATGGTCAATTGTCAGCACTACTATCGCATTGGAGAACATGGTTATTGCTGCTTGGGCTTTGGGAATAGGTTCGTGTTGGATAGGAGACTTCAGTGAAGAAAAAGTCAAGAAACTCCTCAGCATCCCCGAAAGCTGGAACGTTGTAGCTCTTATATCATTTGGATATCCCGCTGAAAAACCGCAGCCCAGAAAAAGGAAGCGTGTTGAAGAAATAGTAGGCTTCAACAAGTTTAGAGAAGACTAAGTTCTAAACAAATGAATAACGTACACTCCTTGCACGTCCATCTCTTTCTATCATTAGCGACCGCTCTGACGGCCGCAACATTTCTCCATATTCCGCTAGCAGCAATTTTCAGTAGAAAAAGATAGTCTAGACATCATAGCTAGTGTTGTCTGAGAGTTGTACACTTTGCCAGGAACGTTTATTAAGTCTCAGGATGCAAGTTAACGCTTGCTCTTGATGGTGAATTTGATGAAAAAAAACACGTCCTCCAAAAACAAGAAAACAAAAGACAACAACAATCTAGAGGTCGATATAGAAACTGTAAAGATTCTGAGAACGGTAGGAGACAGAGAAGCCTTCTATTTTTATGAATCTATTGGAAAACCAACGGGTGAAATTGCGAGAAACCTTCCTGACTTTCTCGGCAAGGTGAAATCTGTCAACTCGGAAAGCCTAGTGTTCCATCTTCAGAGAAATGACTTTCAAAACTGGGTGGAGAAAGTCCTTGGTGATTCCAAACTTGCCGCAAAACTAGGAAGAATCTCTTCCTCAAACAATAATAATATCCGAATGAGCATTTGCACAACTGTCGACAACCGCATCAAAGAATTAAGAGAATCATCCGTAACGATGCTGGTTCGCGAGAACTCAACTGTTCTACTGCCTTCCTCTTAGAGTCAATGTCTTTGTGCGCGCTCTCCGATCGGTTCTTGCCCTTCTATTCTGACAATTAGTCTTGCCATAACTTCCCTTATTTGGTCAGCTATTTTAGCGCCCGCAAAAGTCATTCATTTGCCTCCAAATGGCGAAAAGAGAATTGTTTTATGAAAAGTTCTGGCCTATTCACGCATATCATGAAGCTCTGCATGTCCTTGAGGTTTGGCTGCCAATCTTGCCTCAGCTGGGTCAACAGCCTTGAGAAGCTAGCATAGTCTTTGTGTGCCGACACCATAACACTGTTCATGCCCATACCTGCGCCATCCGCCGCAAATATCAAAGATGGCTGTTTCTTTGCCCATTCTTTTGCTCTTTCCATTAGCTCTGGTCTTGGCGGCTGGTTAAAGCTCAGAAAAGTAAATGCTAATATTTGATAACCCATTTTTTCGAGGTCCGGTATAACAGTATACTCTCGTATCAAACCTTCTCTTTCCAGAATCGTCCTCTTTCGAGTTACGGTTGGCTGTGAGATTTTCATGACTCTTGCAAGATCTCTATCGCTTCTTCTTGCGCCTTTAATTAACTCGAAAAGAAGCTTGCTCTGTGCTTCTTCTCTCTTACTCAAACCCGGTAACTCCGTTCTTAAATTTCATTCTTGATGCTAATAAATCTTGCATACAAGCGATACTGTTAACTTAATTGTCATGGCTTCTCAAGTTCTCAATGCTTAGTCAATTAGCATGACAGTTGAGTAAGTTTTGCGTAAAGGATATTTTTCTCCGATGTTAACTATTTTCAGATCTCTTCCTCGATAAGTTTCGATGCATTGAATATTCCCCTTAGGTCGTTCTATCGCAATCAGCAGACTTTCTATGTCATTTACCAATTTCTTATTGATTCGGTCTTGACCAATATCCTCAATCTCTGCTATCTTTATTGAAATATTCCTTGTATCATAATTCTTTCCGATCCACTTCCAGAGATGATCTCCACGCAAATGTTCTTGGATTCTTTTTTTCAATGATTTGTAATAAACTTGACCTATGTAGACAATCTCAGCTTTGTGCTTGAACATATAAAAACCTTCAATATAATCCACAATTTTTTGACCTGATTCGGATTTAAGAAAATGCCATCTTAGTTTGATCTTCTGCTGAAGCATAAATTCTATTACTTATTCAGTGCTTAAAGAGTTCGATTTTGGGTTAGAATACAATTTTTCTTTTGTGAGCCCATATTGAGTTATCGGAAAAAACCGTCTAAACCTTGGCTTGTAGTTAGAAAACAAGGCAGAAAGCCTGTTCGAGTGGTTGCTGGAAAGCGTTTTCGCTTGAAAAAGCGAGCCCAGAAAGAAGCAAACAGTTTGAACAAAGATTACAGGGGTAGCGGAATCAAGTTTGTCGTGAGGAAAGAAGGGTGGAATCGGAAACGCTGGTGGTCATAAAGAACCCTTGGATAGATAGATTATGGCAATATTCAAGGCTATCAGGAAAGCAAGGAACAGTAATGGCTTCCAATGTTTTTTGGGCTTGTAACTGAATGAATGACAAAACCACAGCATAAAAACAAGGAACATTCCACTTGTAATTGCCAAGATATATTCAACGTTTTGAATGAGGAGATTTTGAACAATCACAGATACAAATCCAACTAGAATAGCACTAATAATCATGTCAAGAATAACTAGAGGAAAAGCTCTTTCGAAACCAATGAATTTTCCATCCTTGTTACGCACTCTTCCACTCTTGTCAATCGTAACCACTATGCCAGAAATCATGGAAGCAAACATCAGGGAAAATATGTAAGAAAGAAATTGAGCCAGAACCGAAAGCACACTCTCTCCATTGAACGACATTCAATCACTATTTTTCTTACATGATAAAGGAGCCAATCCATGTTAAACGCGCATTGATAATTATTGCACTTGGCATAATCGTCTTTTCCTCATCAGCTTTCTTTTCTAATAGGCTTGCCCTCTTCTTTCAATTAGTCGGTTTTGGAGTAAAAGGGTTCGGTCTAGGCTTCTTATTCAGTCCAAACAATCATTCTTCATCTTCCAAATCTCGATAACTCAATGTTGTTTTCTCGATTTTTGTCCTTATCTTCTGTTCCCATTCCTCTTGTGTCAATATACCTTTCTCTTCCAAAGTTTCCACAAGAGCCGAGAGCATGTGATCTAACACGTCAATCTCGTCTGCTAAGTTTTTCACGGAATTTCTTTTTCTTTTGCTCATTCTTCCACTTCCTTCAACAAGTATCCTTTTTCGCTTAGAAAACTTATCACCATTGTTCGTATGACCTCGGAGTCGCTTTCTCCGAGTTTTCCTTTCAGGTTGCGAACAAGCTGGAATATGCCTTCGGGAAGGCTGACCAACACTTTCTTCATTGGGCGATCACCTCGACAATTCGCTTTGTCATGTCTCTTTCTTTCAATGTTTCTTCTTTTGTTGCTTCTTTGACTAGCTTGTTCCAATCTGGCTCTACGTTTAAGCCAGAGGCTTGTGCTGGTGTCATTTTCAAAGTCTGATGTTTACGAACATAGTTGTAATGAACAACCCATCCATCCAAAAGGGTTTTCACAGTTTCAAATCCTTTCAAGCCTCTTGTCGGTTTCAATCTATCTTTAAGAGTGCTATGTAATCGCTCTACAGCATTTTGGTTGTGAATATTGCGGATTCCAATGCTTCTGATTAATTCAGGCCTTCCCTCTTTCTTCATCGTGTAGAAAACCTTGTTATAACCGTCCACGTAAGCTGGCAATCCATCGCAGTATATTGAAGTTGGCTTTCTTTTCGTGACTCTCACACTTTTCTCAAAGACTGAAACTGCATCTTCCGTTGTGCGTGAATTACTCAAGTGAGAGCTGACAATCATTTTCGTTTGTTCGTCTATCATTTCCCAGAACCATTTTTGAACGCCTTTGCATTTGATCGCTGTTTCGTCTAGGTGATAAACGCCTAAGACTTGAGGGCTAAGAGTTTCGACGTATCGAGAAACTAAAGCTGAGTATTTCATTATCCATTTCCAAACAGCCACTTGGCTAACATCCACGCCAAACAGCTTCTTGATCTGAGTCTGAATCTTTCTAACGCTTAATCCTTCGAAGTAAAAGTCTATGCTAGAAGAGATTATTCGTGATTGGGTTCTCATTCTAGGGAAGTCTGAACCTTCCGTGAACCTATGACCGCAATCTTTACACTTATAGACTTGAACGCCTTTGACTGTGCCGTTCTTCACGATGTTTTCGGATTCACAGTTTTTGCATTTCACAGCTTATCCCTGTCCTATCTATATCCTATATGCATCCTATCTATATAAGTTTTTTGTAAGGCTTTTATCGTAAAAAAACAGCATGATACACATGGAAACCAATGCTATTTTTTGTGGCGATTGCACAGAAGTTATGAGACGGTACATTCCAGATAACACGATAGACCTAATCTATGCTGACCCACCTTTCTTTTCAAATAAGCCCTATGAAGTGATCTGGGGTGACGGTTACGAAAGACGCGCTTTTGATGACCGTTGGAAAGGCGGAATTGAAAACTATATCGCATGGATGGAGCCAAAACTTAGAGAATGCCAAAGAGTTCTGAAAGAAACGGGATCAATGTACCTACATTGTGATTGGCACGCTGGACATCGTCTTCAAGTCCTAATGGACAAGATTTTCCATGAACACTTAGTTAACGAGATTATATGGAAAAGAACCTCCGCACACACAGGAGAAGGAAAAATCAGAAGTTTTGGCACCGTCCATGATGTCATTCTTTTCTACTCAAAAAGCGATAATCACACCTTCATTCCACAATACGTTCCATTGAACAAGGATTATGTAGAGAGATTCTATCGAAATGTGGACAAAGACGGTCGAAGATGGACATCTTCAGACTTGATGGCCGCTGGAATCCGACATGGTGAATCTGGAAAACCTTGGAGAGGAATTGATCCAAACAAACGCGGAAACCATTGGAAATTCACAATAACTAAACTTGATGAACTTGCAAAAGCAGGTAGAATATCTTTTCCGAAAAAGGTGGGAGGCGTTCCAAGATACAAGCGATACTTGGATGAAATGAAAGGTCAACTTCTTCAAGACGTATGGACAGACATTTTGCCTGTCCAAGCGCATGCAAAAGAACGTTTAGGCTATCCGACACAAAAACCTGAACAACTACTTGAACGCATAATAACTGCATCTTCAAACGCTATGGATATTGTTCTCGACCCCTTTTGTGGTTGTGGAACATCTGTTATTGTTGCTCACAAACTTGGAAGAAGATGGATAGGCATTGATATTTCGCCCACATCATGTAAGTTGATTGAGAAAAGATTACGAAAACTTCATGCAAAATACACGATAATCGGCTTGCCTCAGACTGTGGAAGAACTTAAAGCGATCCAACCTTTTGACTTTCAGAATTGGGTTTTTGAGAAACTTCACGGTAGAGTTAACCCTAGGAAAGTTGGCGATTTCGGTGTTGATGGCTGGATAGAACTGGATGTTCCTACTCAGGTAAAACAATCAGAAGACATAGGAAGAAATGTTGTTGACAATTTTGAAACAGCCATACGAAGAATGGGAAAGAAGAGAGGCGTTATCGTGGCGTTCAGTTTTGGAAGTGGAGCTTACGGTGAAGTAGCGAGAGCCCATAATGAAGAGGGATTGGAAATAAAGCTCAAAACAGTTGCAGAAATTTTAAAGGAAACATGACAATTAAGTTAACAGTGTCCATACAAGCCAATATCCTGCAGTCCCCCCATCCCACTTACTCTGCAGCTCGGAGTCACCTATTGAAATTATCAAAGGCCTTCTTGTTTGCTGCTAATGGTTCTTTCAGCCAAAGTTCACTCACTAGTCTTCTTGGCCACGCGGATCTTGCGCGCGCGCTAGGCTACGGGCTTTACCTAATAAAGAAGATGATGGAAGTCTACGGCTGGACCATACAGGAAGTTGGCGAACCCAGAAAAGGAGCCGTGTTCACTATTAAGATGCCCAAAGTAAAATGAGAGCGGAAAAGCAAACTACAGACTGTCCTGAATCTGCACGCGCTTCAGGTTTGGAATTGAGGGCATCATTAATTGAAATCGCGAGTCGGGGTACGACAGATCGCACAAAGGTTTGTTCATACAGTCTTTCATACAATGTATGCTGGTCTCAGTTCGGTGCTTTGACTGAGGCATTGCCGATATCTTCCAAGTATATCATTCAGTCCCCTCTCCAAGTCTTCCTTGGACGCAAAGCCGACGATCTGGCCTACAGGTCTCCCTTTGCATAGGAAAAGCAGGGTGGGAGTGCTCATAAGTCCAAAGTTGCTTGCTAACTCCTGGTTAGCCGGGTTTTCAAGCACGTTTAGCCTGAGAAATCTGATTTTTCCTCTAAACTCCTTTGTGATTTCGCCGAAGATGGGATTAAGTCTGAGACACCAAGGGCATTGGGTATGCCAAAAATAGATGACCGTCAGGACCGTAGGCTTGGAAACCTCTTCTGCCCAATCACTCGCATTTACATCGGACACGTTCTCCACGGTCAAACACGCCTCTCAAACGATTGTTAAACGAAAAGTATTAAACTTTTGGCAGAGTTTAGACTCCCTTAACGATTCAAGCGACACTTTCACTCTTTATCTTACTAATTGGTTTGGCAGAATTTTGCTTGCCAACTGCAACCTGAGTCTTCTTAGTGTCTTGTACCAACTCGCCGACCGATGTATGCAACAATGATGATGAAAGCAATTACAGCCGTCACGCTTGAAACGCTGGATATGAAGAAGTTGCTGGTTGTTATGAACGCAATTGAAACGCCAGCGAGGATGACGCCGAAGTAAAAGCTCGCTTTGCTTCTTGTAAACCCTTTAATCTCAGCCAAAACTGCTTTTGAGTATCTCTTAAACAGGATGAAAGTGGAAACAAAAGCAAGAAAAACAACGACTGTCGTGTAGGTTAGTCCTGTCCAATAGTTTCCAAAGGTGAGCAGAAGACCAACTTCGTCCCCGATGAGCCCGCCGCCAGCGCCGTAAATAACCGCTGCCAGCCTGTCGATTCGCTCTTCATTGTAGTTGATCCCCAGCCAACCACCAATTGCCAGCATTATTATACCATACCAGAAGTGGTGAATGTGAAAACCATTTCCTACCAGAACTGCGTCCGGACTGATAGTCGTAAATGTCCTTGCGATCAGGAAGGAAGCAATGAAGGAAATCAAGGCCAGCAAAGAAAGATTTACTCGCCTCGCCGGCTTTTCTTCACAGGTCATTTTCAACGCACACTCCATTGGCTCTTTGAAGCAGCTCCAGGATTGCTGAAACAGGGACGGATTATCGATTACATCATATGAACGTCTAGGCGAATCCAGGCTAGAAGGTTTTGAACTTGTCTCTCGCAGCACCACATATCGGGCACTTGTCTGGTGCGTCTCCTTCAACTGTGTACCCGCAAGTACTGCATATTTGAACCGGCCCCAAAGCAACGTCTTTGCCTTGGTCCACGGCTTGTTTGGCTTTCTTGTACAGACTGAGGTGGATTCTCTCAGCCTCTAGTGCCCACGTAAAGGTTGTTTCAGCAGCTCTTTCTCCTTGAAATTGGGCCACAGCCTTGTAGGCTGGGTACATCTCGTTTATCTCGAAGGTTTCTCCGTCGATGCATGCTTGAAGATCTTCTGACGTGTTTCTGGAGCCAAAAACCGCGGCTGACACCGTTTGAAACCCCCCTTTGCTTAGTATGTTTCCGAAATGGTTCCCTGCATGAATTCTCTCAGCAAGGGATATTGCATTGAACAGCCTGGCCACGTTAGGCCAGCCTGATTTTTCAGCTCTTTCCGCAAAGATCTTGTACCTGATGTGCGCTTGGCTTTCACCAGCAAACGCGCTTCGAAGATTTGTTTCAGTCATCTCCTTAACCATTCACCATCACACCTTGACTTCATCGGACATCAACTTCAGGTTTGGTCAATCGCATATATCTTTGTTTTGCACGTTCTGACGCATCCCTGGACAGTTCAAAACGCATGTCCTGAGGCATGCTGCTCAGAGTCACTTCAAAAAACTGTTCAAAGCCCCTGCGAAAGACGGTGACATTTACCTTTTCTCCAACCTTTCTTTGATGGATCTGCCTCAGCAGGTCTTCAATGCTTTCGATGTCGGTGTTGTCGATTCGCAGGATTATGTCTCCCATGATTATTCCCGCGCGTTGTGCTGGGCTTCCATCTGTGACTTTTGTTATGAGAACTCCCCGTTCCAGTGGCAAATCGTAGTAGCGAGAAACCTCTTCAGTTAGCCCTAGACCAATTATTCCAAGCCAAGGTCTGACAGAGAATCCCTCTTGTATCATTTCGCTCGTGCATTTCTTTGCAGAGTTTATTGGAATTGCAAAACCTATTCCTTGGGCATACGGGATTATCGCCGTGTTTATGGCAACGACTTTCCCTTCAAGATCAACCAACGGGCCTCCACTGTTTCCAGGATTTATCGCCGCGTCAGTCTGAACAAGGTTCTCCACCAGTCCCCTTTGAGACTCTATCGTCCTGTTTGTCGCGCTTATCACTCCAGAAGTTACTGATGGGCCGCCAGCCAACCCGAAAGGATTCCCGATTGCGTAGACTCTCTGGCCAACCCTCAACTTGTCCGAATCTCCTAGCTCCGCGGCTGTGAGACCTTGTTTCCTGACTTTCACAACTGCCGTGTCGTGCACGGCGCACGCGCCTACAGTTGCTCCTTCTAATATCTCACCGTTCCACAATGTTACCGCTATTTTCTCTGCTCCGCCGACTACGTGGTTATTAGTCAAAATGTGGCCTTTGGAGTCAATTATGGTTCCGGAACCCATGCCCTCAACGGGAACTGCCTGATAGAACATGTGCCGGACAAATTTTATGGTGCTTATGTTGACGACACTCTTGCTCGCCTTTTCAAGGATATCAAGCACGGCCTTTTCGTCAAACGAAGACACTCCAATCTACCTCTCATCTTCTTCAGATACTAGGCGTATGCAGAATCTGCATTCTTCTATTTTGATCTTTGGGTCTGACTTTTGACAGAACGTGCACATCAGACTCGTTTTTCGTATGGTTACGCATGCTTGACAGAAAAGATTGAGCAGCTGCGCACTTTGATGTGTTCGATCCAGCAGTAGAATCACCATGCCATTTATGAACGGACGTATCTCTTCTATGTCGTCAACTCTTATCGCGTGTCCTCTGACCTTTCGGGAGTATTTGCTCACAGCGGACTGTGATATGCCGAGAATCTCTGCCACTTGATCTTGCTTCAAGCCTTGCTCCTCCATGAGCTGCTTTGCGATTAAGGCTCTTACTGCTGGTATGACTGACCTTACGGCAACCTCGCATGGAAGTATCAAATGGGGTTCACCGTTTGACTTAATCAGGCGGAAAAGTATATAAACATGACGTATGTCATATTGACTATGACGTATGTCATGACAGGCTCAAACTCCCCAAACTGGCTTGGAGTGGTTTTGACTCCTTCCTCCCAACCTGTCGTGACGTACGCTTGAAGGTTCCTAGAACATGGAAGACGAAGCTAATGCAACCTTATTGCATGGAACAAATAAACAAACAAGTATAGGCGATTTTGTAAGAGCAATAGAGAAGACCTGCAAAAACTGTAAACCATTAACTCCTATCATATGCATATCAGGATGCAAGACTTGGAAGCACAAGAACCAGCTCAGAAAACTGCACGAAAAAACAAAGAACCCCGGCTTCATGACGAACCTACTGAACACACTAAAAAACAGCAGACGACTGCAAGTTCTGGAAATAATCTCAAAGGAGAATCATTCAATAACGCAGCTTCAACAGGAACTACGAAAACTAGGCTTCAACCACAGCCAGCAAACAATAGTTGAAGAATACGTTAATCCTCTGATAACAGTCGGACTTGCAGACGAATATCAGAACTTGTACCACGCAACATTATTCGGCCGCAAGATCAATGACTTGACGGAGGATTTCGATGATCTCGAAGACGTTTTGTCACCACACTCCGAATGCTATGAAGAAATAACTCTCGGTGTACTCATGAAAGGACCAAGAACCTATGAAAAACTAAAGGGGATAATTCCAGAGAAAAGTGTCGCACGTGTCCTCAGCCGCCTGCAGAAAGCAGCCCTAGCTGAAACCAACACAGAGAAGGACTACATCTTCTTCTTCACCACAAAAAGGGACCCAAATGAATCAGACTTCTCTCCAACAGAAAGAAGGGTTTACGAAACAATCCCAAAAGAGGGAATTTCCGCCCGAAAACTAGCAAAAGAAGCCGGAATCTCAATCAGAAGGACGTATAAGTACCTGCGCAAGCTGAAAGGAAAGAAACTGGTCTTCACCAGGAAGAGACCAGCTTCTTACTCAATAACTGCTAGGGGCGTCAAAATTGGCGCAATGCTAGAAGCCATGCACAACCTAGCTGCTGAAGCCTTGACAGCAACAACGCACCTCGTAGAAGACGAAGAAGCAAGCGAACGGGTAACGCCAGACGTTGAGCTACCGGAAAAGAAAGGGAAGGACGAGCAAATCGTCCCTTTAACAACCATACAACCTATCAGGCAGGACAGCTCCCTCTCTTGAGATTCAGCGATCCCCACGTAAGATGAGAATCGATTAGCCGACTAGTGTCGCCTCCTAGGCAACGGCAACCTGCTCAAGAGTAAGGCTAAGACAGAAAAACTTGAGGAAGTTAGAGGCGTACTGTTCGATCTCTCTCAGCTTGAACCGAGACAACGTAGTCCTTGACAGACGAACGAAGAACGTCATCAGCCTGTCCTCATCTGGGCTTTTTTGGCTTGATGCACAGACTTTGGGTCACCAGCATATTTATTGGACGCATTCAAAAAGAGTTTAATCCACGGCCAATAAGACAATGATTGAAGGTAAGAAGCAATGGAAGAAACAAAAACGGATATCTTGAAAAGATTCAACCGTCTGCTTGTGTGGCCGACGTTAGTTTTGTTCATACTCTTGGCAATTTCAGGATATGGTATCACAAACAATCGACTGATCAGTGAACTAACCGGAGGTCTTTTCACTCACCCTCTTTCATTGTACCTGCACACGATTCTAGTCTTGCCAACCTTGATATTGCTCATGATTCACATCCTGATTGCAATCAGGTCGACCCTCACTCGTTGGGGCATAAAAGAAGATAACCTTTTGAACGTTTTTCTGATTCTCCTAGGAGTCTTCACGGTAACCTTGCTTGCGCTAATGCAGTACGTAGTGTCCTGAGGAGTTGAAAAACATGCGAAAAGGGCTCAAGATGACATCTTTGGCCTTAGTACTAATTCTTGCTCTGATTAGCTTCCTGCCCGTACCCAGAGGGATAGGTTTGCTTCAAACATCTGGTGTGCTGAGGATTGATGGTTTGGTGAATAGACCCTTGAACTTGACCTATGCCGAACTGCTCTCTTTCCCGCTGATTTCAGAGGTGGTAAGATTGGTATGTGTCGTAGGAACCCCAGATGTCACCTACAACTGGACTGGAATACCTCTATTCTATCTTCTGACCTTGGCCCAAATCAAACCTGAAGCATACAAGGTTGTTACGCGAGGTTCAGACGGTTTTTCTTCTGACCTTCTCGTAGAAGACGCTTTGAGACCCACAACGATTCTGGCTCTACGAGCAAACGGAACAAACCTCCCGGACCTACCTAACGGCCCGACAGGCCTCAATAGACTGATTGTCCCAGGCAAGTGGGGTTACAAATGGGTTAGTGATATTGAACAAATAGAAGTCGTCACGACTGATTACAAGGGATATTATGAGAGTAACGGATTCAGTGATGAAGCCGACAGGCCAGACCCCGGACCACTGCCGACACAAACTCCCCCACTACAAACATTCGATTTAACTTACGGAAACAGAACGTTCGAAGTTGGAGCGTTCACAAACGCATCAATCACTGCCCTCGCGTCTGACTTTTCTCAGAAGGCAATAAATGTGAACATGACCGTTCCGCAAGGATCTTCGGGCTTCGCCGACTTCATACTAGAACAAGACTTCCTCAGAGGGCCATACAGCGTCACGTTGGACGAAAGGACCATCGGTGCGATTGAGGCTGACACCAACAAAAACTCATACTTATACATAGTTCTTAACGAAGGCTTTCACACTGCAAGTATCTCGGGCACAGAGTTCCTTGTCCACATTCCTGAAATCATCGTAGATTACAATGCCACGACCTATGTTGGACAAAACGTGACTTTGGACGCGAGCGGATCTCTCGACTATGGAAGAATAGTCTCATACGAATGGAGCTTCGGTGACGGCGCAAACGCGACTGGGGCGATAGTGTCACACTCATACGACAAAGAAGGAGTATACCAAGTGACGCTCAACGTGATCAACGATGAGGGCATAAGCAATTCCGAAACGCTGACGATAACTGTTGGAAGCCCGCCGGAGTACATCCCCCTCTATGTGAAAATACTCCTAGTGGCAATTCTGGCTTTGCTCATCTTGACGTTCTCAGCTCTACTACTGAGAAAAAGAAGAACAGACCATGCGGCCTAGCAGCAGCGATTCAGCTCCTGACATCGTGTCAAAAACAGTTCTCAGTACTGGCATGAGCGTCATAAAGTCTAAGGCTGAAAGATCTCTCCAACTTCCATGCACATCTTGACGAATTAGCTAACCTGACGATCCTGTTTCACGCTCCAAGACTGAAGCAGCCTCTGATATTCAGGATTGACTTGCTTGTACTTTGACTGAACCAAAGAGCCTATTCTCTGCCAGTCGTCTGCTACTGTCGGCCAAAGGTCACCTCTTATGAGCTTGTCCACGTAGTCCTTCATTGAAGTTTTGCGTTTAATTATTCCTTTACGCCAGTCCACGTCCACTAGCCCCATACGCCGCATGTGATGAAGGTTGCGAATGACCTGATCGGGTTCAACCGGGTACGCCACGATTGACTTAAGGTCGTCAACCAGCGAATCAGTCGAAGTTTCATCCTCACGACGCAGGCATATGACTGCTATCATGTTTTGAGTTAGCCTCACCGTTGGAGTTAAAAGCGGCGGACCCTTTGCAGGAACGAGTATTTGCTCCAAGCTTTGCCCATACCTCTTATAGAACACCCTTTTCAATGATTCAGCCATTGTCAAGTAGACAGCGACGAATGCGGCTAAGAATAGGAAGAACCCCGGTGGCGGAGGTACAAACTGAAAAACACCGCCTAATGGTGTGAACGGAATCAGAATTGCGAAGCCCACTACTGCAAGGCTGCTTATGACCAGAAGCTTGCTGGGTCTGCTTTTGAAGAAGGGCGATTTCCTCGTTCTAATGACGAATATGACCAGTGTTTGTGTGCACAAAGACTCGATGAACCAAGCCGTTTGAAACAGATGGCCGGCAGGCCCTGCGGTGAAAACGTAAAGCATTATGAAGAAAGTTAAGAAGTCAAAGAGTGAACTTATCGGCCCAAAATATAGCATGAAATTTCTAATATAACTAACCTGCAACCTCCTAGGCTTCTCAACATAGTCAGGATCAACATTGTCCGTGGGAATAGACAGCTCTGACATATCGTACAGGAGGTTGTTTAAAAGTATCTGTGTGGATTGCATAGGCAGAAATGCATGCAGGAAAAGAGACGCACCTGCTGCACTGAACATGTTTCCGAAATTTGAGCTGACGCCCATCATAATGTATTTCATCGTGTTTCCAAAGGTTTTCCTTCCCTCTAACACGCCTTCTTCAAGCACTGTTAAGTCCTTGTGTAGCAAGATAATATCTGCTGATTCTTTAGCCACATCCACTGCGTTTTCTACTGATATGCTAACGTCTGAAACCCTCATTGAAGGAGCATCATTAATGCCGTCTCCAAGAAACCCAACAACATGCCCATTGCTTTTCAATGCGTTTATAATCCTGTCCTTTTGGGAGGGTGTAACTCTCGCGAAAATGTTAGCTCCCTCAACCACCCTTGCCAACGCGTCGTCATTCATTTTGGCTATATCGACTCCCAAGACGACTCCCTTTATTTCAAACTCTAGCTGCTCGCAGACTCTTCTTGTTACGAGTTCATTGTCGCCTGTAAGAATCTTGAGCTCTATGCTGCTTTTCTTGAATAAGTCCAAGGATTGTTTGGCAGTTTCTTTCGGAGGGTCCAAGAACGCGACAAAACCCAAGAAAACCATTTCGCCCTCATCATTGATGGAATACACGGTCTTCTCTTCCCTGACCTTCTTGTATGCAACGCCTAAGACCCTGTATCCCTCAGCACTCAGGTCATAGTATTTCTGTTCGATCCTTCTTTCGGTTTCCGGTGTTAAATCAAATATCTTTTCGGAAAGTTCATAATACGCGCATACTTTGAAAATCTCTTCTGGCGCTCCTTTGGTTATGAAGAAACGTTCCCTCTGCAGCTCAGCGACAACTGAGACTCGCCTTCTCACGAAGTCAAAGGGGACTTCATCTATCTTTTCATAACCTTCCACGTTGACCTCTTCATGTTCGAGAATTGCTCCATCCAGCGGATTCTTAAGTCCAGTCTCATAATGACTGTTTAGAAAAACGTACTTCAAAACCTTCGTGTTGTCGTTTCCTTCCATATCAACATGCAACAAGAGTCTGACCCTGTTCTCGGTTAGCGTTCCCGTCTTATCAGTGCACAAGACATCCATGTTGCCAAAGTTCTGGATTGACGCCAACTCTTTCACTATCACCCCCCTCTTTGACATGGCCAACGCGCCCTTCGATAAATTAACTGAAAGGATGATGGGCAGAAGCTCAGGCGTCAAACCCACAGCTAGCGCCACGGCGAAAAGCAACGATTCTACAACCCCACGAACGTACAAAGCATTTACGAGGAAGACAAAAACAACAAGAAGAAAAGTCACCTGCATGATCAAATATCCGAATCGCCTTAGTCCCCTTTCGAACTCCGTTTCAGGCCTTCTTTCAACCAGTTTCTTGACAATCTTCCCATAATCTGTGAAACCTCCAGTTTTGACCACGACTGCTGTTGCCGAACCGCTCACCACAGAAGTCCCCATGAAAAGGTAATTGTTCCATTCATTGACGCTACAAGCTTGATGCGCACTCAGCTGTGACGGAACTTTCTCGATGGGAAACGATTCACCAGTCAGCGCTGACTGGTCCACGAAAAAATCTTTTGCACTCATCAGCCTTGCGTCTGCCGGAATTATGTCGCCGGCAGAAAGATTTACTATATCCCCAGGAACCACGTCTGAGAGCTTGATTTCCTCGACAGCATTGTCTCTGAGGACTGTCGCAGTCGTCGCGACTTTCTCCTTCAGGTCTTCCGCAGCTTTCTCAGCCTTAGACTCCTGAAAGAACATGAGGACCACACTGATCATTATTATTGTAACGATTATCACCGCGCTTTCCAATTCTGTGATGGCTGATATGACCGCTGCAAAAAGCAATATGAGCACAAGCGGGTTTTTGAAACCTGAGAGAAACTTCACGACAGCGGTTGTTCTCTTTTTCTTGGCTACCTCATTGTAGCCATAGGTTTTCAGGGACTCCAGTGCTTGATTTGATGTGAGACCTGAACTGGAGGTCTTCAGCCGTGCAAGAACGTCGTCAATGGGTACGCACAGAATATCCTCAGGGCTCGCCGTTTGTGCCCAGCCAACTGGCTCCTGCAAATCTTTCTTTTTGTCTGAACTAGCAACCGCCATCTGTTCTCACCGTCCAAAACCCATAGCTCTCCGAAGGCTGGCTTCTTTTTTTGCTTGAAAGCTGAGTGGAGACCTATGTCTTATAATCGTTTCGACGCGCACCCTGTGATAAAAAAGGCTTTGGCACGCAGGTGAGTATGCGCTTTTCCATTCACCCATAATTGGGAAAAGTGAGTGATTTGATAGGTTTCTTTTCTTCGGCGGCCTTCTAGCCTCCTGGGGCGCCGTGGAATGGAACGTCCTTCCAGAGCATGTCCCACCAGTCTGCCTCCGTTATGGTTTCTCCTTTGACAAGAATTTCCAGCACGTTCTTCAGAAGTTCGTGGTGCCTTTTCTCATCTGATAGTATTGCTTCCAAGAGAAGTCTAACCTTCTTGTCCTTGACGTCTGGCAGTATCTTGCCTATTTTTCTGATGAGTTCAGCTTCCATCTGTATGTGTTTTTTGACCAAATCCTTCTGTCTGTCCAGCTGCTCTTGCGTCAGAGCTTTCGAAACCGTTGTTAACAGCATCACAGCTGAACCGTACATTTCCGCATGCTTCACCGAGTCCAAAGATATCCCCTTCAACACGCCCTTGACAGTCGGATTTCCAATCTCCGGCAGGGACTTGTTCAACGATTCCACGATCTTGTTTTCAACCTTGATCTGGTCCTTAAGAAACTGTACCAGTTCATCCTTTGAGCTCAAAATCTTCTCCTCCTTTCTCAATGCACATGTTAGGCTACGTGAATAAGTCTTTCGGCAACTCTTCTTCCAAGTTCTTTGCACTTCTCAAGCCCGGCTTGATCCGGCTCATATCTGATTGGAAGCGGCGGCTCCGTGACGTCCATTTCGAACTTGTTCTTCAGGATTTCGATAACCAGTTGGGAGGCTTCACCGCTCCAACCGTAAGAGCCAAACGCTGCTCCAACCTTGCCTTTCAGACTGATGTTTTTCACGGCCACCTCTTCGAAGAAACTCTTGAAACTGACGGGCATATCATGATGATAAGTTGCGGCGCCTACTAGTATAGCATCAAAACCAGCCAATTCTTCAGGCGAAACATAATAGTTCAGTTCCACCTCAACACCTTGAACCGATCTCGCCCCCTCAGCCACTGCTCTAGCCATTTTTTTGGTATTTCCGGTTCGGCTATAGTAAAGAACAAGGATCTTCGACACTTTCTACCGCCATAACACTTGATTAATAGGGTCAATAAATAAGAGAATTTCCCCTCGTTCCTTCTCATATTCCATAAACGCTAGTGTCCCCAAAGTGTAGAGGGTTCAGTGTTGGAGCCGGGGATGGGAGTTGAACCCATATATAGCGGCTCTGCAGGCCGCCGCCTGAACGGTTCGGCCACCCCGGCAACTTACATATCTTTTGGGACTTCAATAAATAGATTGTCAACTGCTTTCAAGCTTCCTTCTGATCTCCTTGTAAACCCTTAAGGCTGACTTTTCGTCTTCAACGTTTTTTATCAGCATCCGTCCACCGTTGAAGAGGCTGATTTCAAAGCCCTTGTAGTCAAACACTATCGCTAGCTGAGATCTTATTCGCACCTTGAAGTTGTGCCTCACCGCTTCATAAACTTCGTTAACGCCTCTTTCCAACGGTTTTTCGGGGTTTATGTTGGCCGTGTTTTGTCCACACAGCCACACGAGCTTTTCTTTCGCTTCTGGAAATGCTTTCTTGCCTTGACATACGGGACAATCGTCCCTTTTGAAGACATCTATTGTTGTGAAGTACATGTCGCTAAAGTCGCAGATCATTAACTTTCCCTTCAAAACGGAACCCATCCCGGTAAGAACCTTCATGGTTTCCATGGCCTGCATAGTTCCAATAATGCCGGCCGTAGCTCCTAGTACACCTCGAACATCACATGTTGACAAGAAGTCGTCCTCAACACCGGGCAGGACGCATTCAAGGCATGGAGTGTCAGGAGAAGCAAAAACCGACAGGTTCCCCTCAAGTCCTATGGCCGCTCCGAAAACATAGGGAAGCCTAAGCTTTACGCATGCGCGGTTGACTAAATATCGCGTGTGCATGTTGTCTAAGCCGTCGACAACGCAGTCCATTCCTGAGAGCAACTTTTCGACGTTGTCTGCATTCAGATTCTCTGGGACAGGCTCAACCTTGACGAAGGGATTGGATTTCTCCAGCCTTTTGGCGGACACTTCGACTTTTGGATAGTGCAGATCATCCAGCGTGTAAAGGACTTGCCTGTGGAGATTGCTCAGCTCTACTGTGTCTTGATCAATTAAACGCAGATGCCCGACTCCTGCCAACGCCAAATAGAGTGCCGAGACCGTGCCCAAACCTCCAAGTCCAACGACTGCGACGTTCGACCGTGCAAGCTTTTTCTGTCCCCTCCTGCCAAACTCCTTCAAAATGGTCTGACGCGCGTAGTACTCCCCATATTGAACGACTTTCCGTTCTTCAACCATGATGCAGCTCTCTCCGATTACTTGCAGTTAATCAGTCTTATATCTACCTTTTTTCAAAAACTGCCTCTCATAAATGTCCCTAACCTTCTGTATCGTGTCGACCTCCTCCGGAGCCTTGTCTTCCCGTATGCGAGTTATTCTCGCAAAACGCAACGCCATACCACACTCGTACTTCGGGCTCCTCTGAATCTCGTTGTAAGCAACTTCAACAACCACCCTTGGAAAAACAACAACCCTTCCTCGCTCTCTCTTTATCGCCAATTCTTTGAGACGCTTCGTCATTTCGATGATTTCGGCATCCGTCAACCCCTTGAAAGTCTTACCCAAAGGAAAGAACTCACCGGTCTCCGCATCCCGCGCTGCAAGAGAATAATCCGACAACCATCCATGCCTGCGACCGTAACCGTATTCAGCAGCAACAATGGCCAAATCCAGAGGTTCAAGGACAGGTTTAATCTTAAGCCAATGTTTACCACGTGTTCCAGGAGTATATCCACTGTCAACCCTTTTGGCCATAAGTCCCTCGTGTCCCTCGCTCATTGCCCTTTCAAGAAACCGTTGAGCTTCCTGAACACTATCTGTGATCGTCTGCATCGTTAGAGGTATTTGTCCAGCGTTTTCAACGAGTATCTGCCTTCGTTGCAGGTAGGGCGTTGCAATCAGGCTTCTTCCATCAACGTAGAGGATATCAAACAGAAAGAGTCTGACCGGTATCCTTTCCACCATGTGTTCTATAGAATGGACTCTTCTGAACCTACGCATCAAATGCTGAAAAGGAATTGGAGAACCTGAATGGTCGACGGCTATCACTTCGCCCTCGAGAATCGCCTCCGACGCTTTGATGTTCTCGTTAACCATCTCCATGACCTCGGGCAGACTGTCAGTAACATCCGTCAACCTTCGACTGAAAACCCTCACCCCGTCGCCCAACTTGTGAATCTGAACCCTTGCCCCGTCATACTTGTACTCAAAGGCTGTCCTACCACCGTGCTCGGCCAAAGCTTCCGCAACACCGTCTGCCATCTGTGCTAGCATGAGGTTGACAGGCCTGAAAACCTCGAAACCTTTTTTAACTAGTCCGAGAACCCCCTCGGTCTTAGCGATTGTGGCAACTTCACCAATATCTCCCACAATCATCGTTGCTTCTTGGACCGCCTTCAAGGGAGCCTGAAAGGCCTTGGAAACTGCTTGTTCCATCAGCCCTTCATGAAAACCCGTTCGCATCTCACCTATCAGAATCTTCACCAAGTATTTGGCTTCAACAGGTGAACACCGGCTCAGCAAAGCCGTTATCAACCTCTCCTTCCTCTCCTTAGAGCCGCTACCGACCGTTTCAGCTATAGCTTCCAGACTACGCCTGACCTCCAACAACGTTAATGCTTCCTCAAAGAGCACCGCTTGCCGTTTGACTTTGCTGTTCTCAAAAACCGTTTTTGTGGCTGAACCGATGTCTCCGGATCTTCGGAAAGCCTCTTCAAAAATGCTCCACTCGACCCCTGTGGTTCGTTTTATTATCTCGCTCAATGTGGCCCAACTGACTTCAAGAGTCTGTGGACTCCATTTTGGAAAAGGCCTTCCCAGAAGCATCGAAACAGCAGGCTCAACCTCTTTAGGCTCTAAACGCCCCAAGAATTCCGAAACGACATCTATCATGAGAAGACGCTTTCTCGTAGCTTCCAGTTCTCCACCCAACTCCGCCAGAGCCTTTAAACTGGTCGACATAACTTTAGCCTTAATGTCGCGGCTGACTCCTAGATGGTCCGATTGAAGAGATAAGCATTAGCCGATCGAGAAAAACAATCGAACAATGCAGCCTCCGGTCTAGAAGGAAGCTTCCAGTTTCTCCTTGACCTCTTTTATTTTCTTCTCCAATTCTTTGACCTTGGCTTTATTGTTCATGGCCTTGTAACTGTCCCTTGCATATTCTAGTGCGCTGACTCCAAATCTGTCAAACCCCTTCTGAAAAGACAGATCAGCCGACTTCGTGAAAAACTCAACCGCCACCTTATAGTCCTTAAGCGCGTAACCGCATTCACCGGCCTTGTAGTACATTGATGCCGAGTCGAAGAAATTCTGAACCTTGTAGTACAATTCACCAGTCTTCAAAAAGATATCTTCAGCCTCTTTATACTTTCCAGCCTCAAAAAGCGTGTTAGCTTCCTTGTGCATTCTCACAGGATCTTCCTTTTCGCTCATTACAGTCAACTCCTATTTTGTCTGCTATTCTCCAAAGACTCACATTTAGGTCTTCCGTCCTAAATGTGACAAGAACAGCCCTCCGCATCGTTTTTTGGTAAACCAGGTAAACAAGTCTCGATATCCTTTGACTCGACTAGATCAACACGGTTCTCAAACGCCTTTAGCAAACATCCATAATGCCAGTAAACAAGCTGTGAAAGGAGGACCTAGAAAGCTCACACTACTCAGATACAATGCGACGGCCCTAATGCCAGAGTCCCTATTTCTTCGTTTTCCATGGTTCAGGAAGTCTCCTACGGATAATGGATGCAAGTGGAATACCGATCAATCCGCCCACTGCAATCTGTACGATGTTGACTGGCACCTCGGCTAAAGCCGCCCATCCAATTTGAAGTGGAAAAAACTCGGCCAAGAAGTATCCAGTCACCATTTCTGTCCCTGCAAAGACCACTGCTATTATGTCCCTTCTGACGTTTCTCCTATTTGATATCAAGCCCGCAAGAGTGCCTTCTATTCCTTTTATCAAGAAGGTGGAAGGTGCAAAGTACGCGTAGCCTGTGGCAACATCTGATATGGATGATCCAACCGAACCCGCAAAGCCTCCTATTATTGGACCAAAAACCAGTGCACTCACGAAAATCATTATGTCACCAAAGTTTAAGTAGCCCTTGGTTGCTGGAACAGGAATTTGCACCAAAGCAGTCGCAATCGCAACAAGTGCTGCCATCACTCCGCAATAGGCTACTTGGATGAGCCTTACTTGCCTTTGCTTCTCAAATTGATTCTCCATTACACCAACCCAGCTCAATTTAACTGAACTCTCTCTTAGAGACAAAGCAACTTCTATTCAAGACTTGCTAGAGCTTAAAAGCTTCGGTCACGATTATACGTCCGATAAGTGAACCAAAATGACATTGCCTCCTGGAAAGATCCCTGCAGACATCTTAAAAGATGTGGTGTTCAGAAATTTGGGTGCCAAACGTCCAGAAGTAGTTCTAGGCCCATCGACCGGAATCGATGGCACAATCATCGATGTTGGGAATATATCCTTGATCTCTTCCATGGACCCGATCACAGGAGCGATAGATCGCATCGGCTGGCTTGCAGTAAACGTGAATGCAAATGATGTGGCGACTTTCGGCTGTGTGCCAAGATTCATGCTGTCATGCATATTGCTACCAGAAAAATCGAACAGGGCAACTGTTGAAACAATAACCACGCAAATGAGTAGAGCCGCAGAGGATCTTGGAATAGCGATTGTGGGCGGACATTGCGAAACGACACCTGGCTTGAAGAGCCCCATAGTTGTAGGCTGCGCGATAGGCGTGACTGAAAAGAACAAGTATGTGACGGCAGGCGGGGCAAAGCCAAGCGACAAGCTTATCCTAACCAAAAGCGCTGGAATCGAAGGCACCGCAATCCTCGCGTCAGACAGGGAGAATCAGCTGAAAGAAGTACTGAACGCTACAACGTTGAAAAGTGCAAAACAATTCTACAAACGAATCAGCATCGTAAAAGATGCCCTAACAGCCTTCAAAACAGGGGGCGTACACGCCATGCATGACCCTACCGAAGGAGGCATCGCAGGAGCTATACACGAGATGGCAGACGCATCAAAATTAGGCGTGAAAATCCAACGTGAAAAAATCAGAGTAGAACCTGAAACTGCGAAGATATGCGAGTTCTACCAGATAGACCCTCTCCAACTCATAGCCTCAGGCAGCCTGCTAATCGCTGCCAAACCTGCATCCGCTGAAGAGATTGTGAAGACTCTGAGGAAAAACAGGGTTCACGCAGAGATTATAGGAGAATTGCTTCCTTCACCAGAAAAGCGACTGATAATACATGAAAATGGGAAGACTGGAGTTCTAGTTAGACCCGCGGCTGACCAGCTTTGGCAGGCTTTAGAACACCCGCCGGCTCCCTGATTGATCTGTTGTCTCAACCGACTAGTTTGCATTTGTGTGACACGATTTGATATATAACAATACCCGTGTAGAACCCATATGAAAGCAGAAGTGAAGGATGGCGAGCAGCGAACTTGAGATCACTAACTATGAAGCCGATGTTTTGCCTGATAGTCCAGACAGCATTCGGTCGAAAATGAACGCAGTGCGGTTCATAGACACCTATCACCTTGTAACCTTTTTTACAGATCCATGATTTGATGTATGCATCCTCGTAAGTATGCAATTGAAAGGGCACGTGGATGCCTTCAACGGCCTTGCGTCGAACCAACAAGTCATGCGTCCCACCTCTTTTTTCAAATATCTTCAACGTGACCCTTTCAAAAAGCTTCAGAATCTTCATCTTCCTCAGCACCGACCAGATTTCGATTCCCCAAATTGCGCCTATGTCATCTTTTATCAGTCTTTCCGCTTTGGCAAACCAGTTCTCAGATAGAACGACATCACTATCCACAAACATAAACCAATCACTTGTCACTTTGTTCATTGCCTTCTGTCTGGCACTGCCCCTGGTTCCCTTGTCCTCAACAAAAATGACATTCCCATGCCTCTCCTGAAATTCTTTCACTATCTGCAAAGTTTTATCAGTGGAGCAACCGTCAACAACAATCAGGCTGTTGACGGGGACGTTCCTGTAAACCGAATCAATACACTTCCTCAACAGCCTCTCGCTATTCTTCGTGAGTATGACAACATCCACAGGCTTCATCATAGCCAATCTCTCTTGTTCATTGACGGCATTCTGAGGTCTTCAGTTTAAACAAACCATTCTGAATCGCTTATAGAATAAATGTTTATCTCAGGCTCATATCCGATCGATTCCTTAAGCAACAGAGCTTATCTAGCGCGGCCTACTACTAATTTCGCATTTCTGCTCCTGTTAGTTTCACGATTCATCAGAAACTTATATAAAACAAGTTGAAACCATGATTTAATGAACACGGGCGCTCGACGATGACGACGATGGAGAAAGCCAGAGGCATTATTGTCCGTTCACTAACCCCCAATAGACCTTATCACGCCCAGTGGATGCTCACAAGAAGATGCAACTACCGCTGCAGGGGATGCAACGTTTGGCAAGAACAGGAAACAGAAGAGCTGTCAACCAGAGAGATCAAGAAAGGATTAGATGCTCTCAAAGAGCTCGGCGTCATAGAAATTGTGCTTTCTGGCGGAAACCCGCTCTTAAGAGAAGACATTGACAAGATAATAGAGTATTCTTCACGGTTGTTCGTCACAACAGTGTATGACAACGGAAGTATGGCTACCCAGAAAATTGATGCCTTGCGCCACGCGGACCTAGTCGCGATTTCCATAGACAGCTTGGACCCACGAAAAAACGACTACATTAGAGGCGTTCCAGGCGCATTGAACAAAGCGATGCACGCGGTAGAGAAACTGAGCGAAGAGGGAATTCGCGTAGGTGTAGCACCAACAATTTCACAGCTTAATCTGTACGAAATAACCGACATCACCAACCACTTCCTGGCAAAGAAAATCCCAGTATGGTACAGCCTCTACTCTTTCGATATTTCGGGAGAACGATGTCAACTCTTCAAGATTGGAAAACAAAACGACGAATTCGTGATAACCGACAGAAAAGCCATGGTCGATCTTTGTGATTCTCTAGCCGCGCTCAAGAGGAAAAGCGGTCAGATTCTCATCACAAACAAAATACTGGAAGCCGTCAAAACTCTTTATTCAGAGAACAAAAGGACATGGAGATGTCGCGCACTTCAAAACTTTCTTATGATAGACAATTTAGGCAGGGTTGGAGGCTGCCATCTTCACGATCCAGTGGCATCCGTTGATGACTTGCCAGATCTCTGGAACAGTGAAAAATTCAACCGCCTAAGACAAAGCTACAGCAACTGCACGCGATGCACATATCTCTGCTACATTTTCTATTCTCTCCATGGAACAGTCGTCGGCAACCTGCAAGTAGCCCGCGACAGGTGGAGAAGCGCGGCACTATTCTTGAAGAAAAGACAAGTCTAGGTTTCCAGATTCGGCAGAACGGAAAGAATATTCACAATCCTCTTTATGAGAGCCAGATCTGCCTCATTCTCCTCAGTTCTTTCTATGGAAGCCAATTGCACTTGATATTTGCTTGACACAACGTTCCCCTCAATTCTTCTAGGCCCTGCATCCTTAGGCTTTCTCAATTCAAGAAATGCTGGCAAAAACATGACCAAAATGAACATCACAACTCCAAAGAAAAGCGTGATGAACGACAGTTGAGTTGGATCACCAAGCATCAATATCTTTTTGGTATTTTGTTTTGATTTGTAATATAACTGTTTCCATTGCCAGAATGAATTGTTTTGTCCCAGGGCACACTGTTTCTTCCAGAGGCTTTTGAAATGAGCAGGTCCACAAGAGCTTTGGTACATATGGGGATGTTGTACAAGAAAGTAAAGACAAGCAACGAGACCAACCAATGCGCCCTAGTCCTGCCGTCCAAGTAGGCTCCAATCCCGACCTCAAAGAACGGCGCGAAATTTCCGACAAAACTGTAGATCGAGAACACCCCTGCGGCCCAACCTAGACTCAGCCAGGGAGGAGGCCCGAGAAAGAGTAACGGGATAGATATAAGCCATGAGAACAAAACGAAGACGGGCATAAAATAAACATTCAACAAGAAGAGAGCATCAAGTCTCTCCCTGAATCGTAGATTTTTGCTCTTTAGAACTTGGAACACGTGTTTGAAAGCGCACTGCATGTGACCGCGCGCCCACCTGTATCTTTGCTTCCAGTAAGCTCGCCAGCTTTCAACGGCTTCCTCATAGCATTCCGCCTCGTTTACATAACGGATCTTGTAGCCTGAAAGATAAACTCGAAAGGTGATATCGGTGTCCTCAGCCAGAATGGACTCATCCCATCCGCCCAAAGATTTCAACAAGTCACGCCTGAAGCCGCCAACTGTTCCTCCAAACTGCGGAATTAATCCCAACCTGTCCCGAGCTTGCTGATCGATGCGATATCCGCCTATTCTCTCCAACGCGACAAGCCTTGTCACAATATTCTCAGGCTCGTTCAACACTGTGACTCTGCCCTGTACAGCGCCAACCCTGGGGTCTTCGAATTCTTTCGCAAGCTGCTCGACGATGTCTCTTTGCGGATAGTAATCTGCGTCGAAGCAAAGGACGATCTCGCCTTTCACAAAATTCAGTCCGGCATTAAGTGCTGAAGCTTTACCTCGTCTTCCTTCATCTTCGCTTCGATGCAGAACTTCAATTTGGCTGTGCAGCTTCGAGAATTCTTCAGCTATTTTGCCCGTGCTGTCTGTCGAAGCATCATCAATGACAAGTATTTGCAGTCTGTCGACGGGATAGGTCAGCTCGCACATTCTTTGGAGAAGTCTTCCAATCACCAGTTCCTCATTGAATGCGGGGATAAGAATGGATACATGGGGCAGGCGCGCTCTGTTTCCCAATGAGACGGCCTCTTTCTTTTTTCCAGCATCCTTGAGAACAGCTAAAGTGAAAATGTAATGCCGAACAAGGTAAGATATCATCAAACCAGTCAAAACCAAAAACAAAGCTTCGAGAATTTCAATTATCAAGTTTCAGTCCCTATTTTCCTGTTTTTGCGTTTGCCAAAACCGTCAAGCTTAACGAAAAGAACGTGACAATCCATACCAAGTTCACGAAAGGACCAAGGATCAAGTACAAAGCATTGAAAGCTGCCCCAAGATAGTTAGCAACAGTACGAATAAACATTGAAAACAGGAGAACCCATAGCACTCCGACAATGTTACCAATCGACAGCAACAATACCTTCGTCGCTAACGACCCGTTTAAGGGAAAGGTTAGTGAGACAAAAAGAAAATTGAAGGCTGTTAGCATGAAAACTGATTCATTACTCACATCATGCAAAAACAAAATAGCACAAGAGAAAACTGCTGCCACTAAAAAACCCAAAACGATGTGACTGGACCGCAATTCAAGTTTTTGATCGCCCATCGCAATGGGTTCATAGGTCAAACCTCCTACACAATCAGGTCTCTCTCTTCTTTTTTCGGACACAAATATCCAACCTTGGACAGGAGAAGAGTGTCGCATCCAACTGTTTATTTCACTTTCGGTTCTAAGAGTATCTTGTCCCAAGAGCTGAGCATAATGTACCTGATCTTGTCAATGCAAGTATCTTTCCGTCCAGAAAGTATCTCTTCTTTCCGAAGCTTTCGATAATTCTACGAGCAGAAGACAACATTATCCATTACTATACATACAATCTCAAAAACTTCCTCGCTCTTAAGATTGTCCGTGTCCAAGATAAAATTGAAAGGAGCGAAGTCTTCTCCTAAGTTAAAACCGTAAAGTTTTTTGTATATCGCTTTCGTCTGCTCTTCTTTGCGCTTCAACGCATTCAAAGCGTCTTTGAAGCTTGTTCTGTCTCTTCCAGCTATTCTCTTCGCCCTTTTTTCAGCAGAGGCCTCTAGCCATATCTTGAATGCCCCTTCAAGAAGCCAAGGCATGGTCCAGCTGTCTAAGATCACGTTTCCTTTGTGCGCCATCTGCAGAAGCTTTCGGTCGACCGCTTCATCGAACCTGTTATCCTTTTCTCTTTCTTCCAAAAAACGCATTCCTTCCCTGCTTTCCCACCAGCCGCGCCCCAGAGACCTGTAACCTTCCTCTACAGCCAAAGCCCTTAACGCGTCTCCGCCTGAAAGATACCCAAGCTTGTATTTCTCAGCAAGTTTTCTTGCCAAAGTGCTTTTTCCACTGCCGGCCATCCCCCCAATGCAGATGACCACTGGTTTTCCAACTTTTCCTTCTGTCCTTTCAGGCGAAAACATCAGGTTGCCTTCGGAAGGATTCTAATTTTACGCTCTAGCAGCTTGTTTAAGGGCTGTTTTGAGACAGTTGTGGCACAGCTGGCCACCGTGCAGCCGCCAGATTCTTCTTTTGCCTCGATTGAGTTTGCGTGTTTTCAATGGTGATGCGTTCGAGACGCCCGTCAACTGTTGGCCACAGAGACTGCAACGTGATAAGGTGGCAGTCTTTCCTCTGAAATCTGTTCTTCTATTTCCGCCCGGCAGAGCTTTATTGATGCGCCTTTTGCTCCTGGTGCGTTCACTGGGTCTTGGCATTTTATTCACTTACCTCTATCAGTCTGAAGACATGCTGAAAAACCGTTCCGAAAAGAAGGCTGCATAACAAATACCACCAAAAGAGGGAAGTAAAAGTGATGTTGAGTATCGGCAACACCAGCTTATGTCCTATTCCTGGGAAATACGCTATTGCCGTTGGCCCGTAGAAACCGCCCAAAATCTGCCACATCAGAAGGAGTGGTACCAGAAACAAAAGTGACACTTTCATCGACTGCCACATCATCTTGGACTGAAGCCGCATGATGTACTGTTGTTTCTTCATGACTTTGTCTAAAGTTTTCTTGTCTTTGCTCTTCTGTGCACCTCGAAGATCTCTGTTCCAATCCGAAATCTCCTTTCTCCAAGCTCTTGACTTCTCAGGATCTGTAAAACGCCTGTTAACCAATGTGGTAAGCGAGGAAATTAATACAGCGAGACCGACTATGAAAAACGTCGAATAGGGAATGCTCTTCAGAACTGATAGAATATCAAGCATCATTTGAAACATACCTAAACAACCTCCAAAGCCTCCAAGATCTCTTTTGCAGCGCGCGCTCTGGTATTTCCACTTCGTAGAATCCTGGTCACTATCACCATTCCATTCATGGATTATTCTCCAAATATCCGCCTAAACGCTGGATACATTTCAGCCGCTCTCTCCTGCATCAGCGTCTCATAATACTGATAGATTATGCCTACGGAGAGCAGGATACCCATCCCTGAACCGAAAACACCGAAAAAGTCTGTAACGCCTGCAACAAGGCCCACGATTACTCCGCCGATGACAGTAACCGCTGGAATATAACGTTTAAGAATTGATTCGATAGCTTTTCCAGACCTTCTGTACCCTGGAATCTCCATGCCCGCATCTACAAGCTGCTGGGCAACTGTTGAAGGCCCTAAGCCTCCGACCTCAAGCCATGTGAGTGAGAATACAACACAGAACGCGACAAGAATCCCAAGATAAACCAGGGACTTAAGAGGATCGCTAGTAGCTGATATAAGATTGCGGGGCGCGGTGACAAAGTACACTAGGCCTCCAATAGGCTCAACCTGTGCGTTTGCTGTGCCTTGGTTGATGACTTTGAATTGGCCCAAGAGGTCAATCCACGGGTTTATGCCAGGCACGTTCTGGCCATTTGTACTCCAAATAAGCTGTGAGAAGAAATACACGTTAGCAAAGAGAGCTGATGCAAAAATCACTGGAAGGTTTGACACGTAAAGCAGTTTTATTGGATACCTGCTCCTATATCCCTTGTAACCAGCATAAGATAACGGCAATTCCACTCTTACTCCTTCCATGTAGATTACGATGAGAAAAGCTGCAACGGTGGCAAAGAATCCAACTATCGAAGGATACTGCCCCCTAACCAAAAGTCCTATCACCTGCTTGCCACTCAGTAATGTTTGAGTAAGTGCAACGAAAATTCCGGAACTCCCAAAACTGTCTACTGACGGGCTGGCGTAGAAGCAGTCTAAGAAAACCTTCTGAGCAACGCCCGCCATTATGAACAGGCTTATTCCACTACCGAATCCCCATCCTTTCTGGACAAGTTCATCCATAAGTAACACGATGATTCCGGCAGCGATTAGTTGCAGGAAGATGAGTATGGCCGCAGTGCCAGCTAGTGTCCCATACATTCCACCAATTATGTAAGCTGATGCCTGAACACCAGTGAGGAGTATGGAGAATACCTTGTTCGCTGTAGTGAACAAGCCTCTATCCTCAGGATTGTTCATGTCGGCCTCTATCATGTTGGATCCTATCAGAAGCTGAAGTATCAATCCGCCCGTGACTATTGGACCGATTCCAAGCTCCATGAGAGTGCCACGGCTTGAAGCGAAAATTATTCTAAGAGCCGCAAGCTGTCCTAACGGGCTGCTTCCGATACCGTAGAGCGGAACCTCGGACATCACCAAGAAGATTACTAGAACAAGCGCCGTCCAGAAAATCTTCTCGTTGAATCTAACCCTACGTTCTGGTGCCTTTATTTCGGGAATAGCCCTCGCGACGGGCTTAAATAGGCTTAGGAATCTTCCTGCCATGAGTCAACCGCTACTCTCCAGTTTCCCGGATTTCCATTAAGACCTGCCCGCCAGCATTCTTCACCTTTTCAGTCGCAGACTTCGAGCAAGATGCAACTTTTATGATTAACGGCTTCGTGATTTTTCCAGTACCAAGAAGCTTCGTGTAACCTAACGCTGCTAGATCCACGACGGGTTTGTCTTCTTGCTTTTCTGTCGATAGTCTGACGGCTATGCCATCCAGCGTTCCCACGTTTATTGTCTTTGCTTCATGCCTGAGGCTCTTAGGAGAAGTGAATCCGACTTTGCTAAAATAGTCCGGTTCATATTTTATGACGTACGACCATAATGCTTTGTGCCGTCCAGGGTTCCGCCTGCCTTTTGATCCCGTCCTCCTGTGCTGACCCACTCTGCCCCAGCCTTGAGTTCTTGTACCACGTTTCTTTCTAATCTTTCTGAGTCTATGCGGCATCTTCCTAACCTGCTACCCTATCTATTGACTTTTCTTCAGCTTTTTTCAACCTTATTTCAAGCACGCCATTCTTATATGTTGTGCGTATGGTGCTGGGAATCACTCTTTTTGGGAGATTTAAGCTTTTACGGTATTTATGATCCAACGCGTCAGCGGAAAGGGTCAACTTGTCACCTTTCACGTGCACTCTTAAGTCTTCTCTGTTGAACCCTGCAAACTCTGCAACGACTATTATTTCATCAGTTCCTTCAAGAACATCGACCAAATGCCTCGGTTCCCGCAACTTTCTTTCTGGAGAAACGCTTCGAACTCTATACCTGTATGAATTCGCCTGTTGCTTGGCATTTGAATTTGTCATTCGAAACCTTTGAGCAACATTCTTGTTCTTAACCCTGTTGAAAACCTTTAGAATGTCAAACTTCTTCGAGTTCGCCCTGTTTCTCCGCCACTTCGCGCTCAATATTGCTTCCCCTCAGGATACATGGCATTTAATAAGTGACTATAAAACGTATCGCAAACAAAAATGTGGAAATCGAAGAAGGCCACCGAGAGAAAATCTAGAGCATCCGATTCAGAAGCAGATTTATGCTCTCCCCGCGGTATCCCAATTCTCCGCCCGAACCATAACCTTTTTTGATTTTTCCCTTGAAACCCTTGGTAGGCGGGTGCAGTCTGAAAACCGGTTGTATGCCACGTAGTTTCCAATACTCAACTCGACAGCCAGAGACTGCGGCTGCAAGCTCTTCCAGTGACTTGTGCCCAACTTTTTGAGCATACTCATCGGTCAATTTCTTGTTTCCTGCAAGTCTTCCTTTCTCCTTTATCAAGGAAGCAACACTTTCTTCTGAAATTTCTCCGTACGTGATGTAATCTCGCACTGTTCTTATCATTCCAAGGAATGATGGACGATCATCAATCAGCACCGCCTGATTGTTCCTCGTCAGATGAAGCATTCGGAGAGTTTCCCGAGCTTCCCTCGAAGCACTGATTGTTCCTCGAATCCTTATGGCCAGTATGCATTTGCGTTCGTTCATCTGTTCAGCCAATTATCTCACCCAGTCTGTTGGAATTATGAGGCTGTAAGTCTCTTTTAACGCTTCGAAAACCGCGTACGCGAAGGATGGAATCGTTCTTGTTGAACCGTAGCTTCTGGTCCAGCAGTCTTTTATGCCGGCAAGACCGAGAATCACCTTTGACACTTCGCTTGCTACCAAACCTAAACCTCGGGGGCCAGGAACGAAGACCACTCGAACACCACCAGTCTTGCCTTCCACTTGGAAAGGTATTGAGTGAAGTTTTCCGCAATCGCATTCCCAGCTTCCGCACCCTCGTCTCACTGGAATTATCTTGAGGCGAGCATCTGCAGCAGCTTTTTCTATGGCATTCCGCACTTGGCTTGCCTTTCCAGACCCCAAACCTATATAACCATCTCTGTTTCCAACGGCGACTATTGCTTTAAACCTAGACTTCTCGCCGGCGTCTGTTTGCTTTTGAACCAAGTTTATGTTTATGACTTCTTCCTGAAGATCAGGAATCAACGTGTTAACGATTTGGGGTTCCCGAATCTTCAAGCCTGCCACGAAAACTTCTTCGATAGAGGCAATTCTCCCTTCCTGAATCATCTTTCCAAGACGCGTTCTTGGAACCCACTGCTCCAAGTTTTCTGACGACTCACTTCTTCTTCGGTTGTCTCTTCTTTGGCTTCTGCGCACCAATCTTGCTACCTCCGCTCTTAAATGCTTTCATCATATCGGTTTTGACTTGTGCAACATGTTTGGGAAGGGTTTCTGGGGGAATTTTTTCCTTCAAATAGTTTGAGAATCTTGATTTATATTCTTCAGCGTTAGATGCTAAACCCCGTGCATATTTTGCAATATGTTCGCCTTCTATTCTTTTTTCATCAGGCAGTTTTTCCTCGCTGTGCGGCACATTCACTTCAGCGTCCAAGACTCCCTTCAACACAGCGAAAATCCTTGCTCCCTTCGATGGTGGATACAATCCTATGTCGAGAATTGCTTCCTCTATTCCATGAGCCTTAGCCTTTAGCCCGCATAGGAAACCTGTCAGATAGGCTGCTGGAACATTTCCTCTCGGAGCTTTCCAATCGTACTTTCTGGCCACCTCTTTGCTTTGAGCTGAAGCTGCAACTTCGTCCCCGTTTGGTTTAGCCACGATTATTTGAGCACTAACATTGTTATTGCTGCAACGTGCTACCAGTCGAGGCTTTCCGGAAAGCAAGAATGCTTTCCTAGCCTTGTAATCTGTTTTTCCTTCTCTTCTTCGACGGAATGGCACGCAATAACGTGCATTCTTCGCCACTAGCGTTTCCTCCAGAGTTCATGCGCCTTCAAGTATCGTTCCAGGTCAGCAACTGATTCAAATTTGCCGCTGCCTGCCATTCGGTACAGCTTCTGGTACGCGTTTTCAGCAATTATCTTCTTTGTTTTCAACGTGCGAAGTTTTCTCCTTAAAGGTCGAATTTTACTCATCCAAGCCTGTTTTTTGGAGACTCTTGCATGGGATGACCCCGTTCTGCTGCCGGGTCCGCTTCGTCGCCCCTTCTTTTTCTTTTCGTGTAGAATTCGTGCCCTTCCGCGGCTTATTCCCTTTTCGGGCGATGCTTTGATAGTGCCTTCGTGTATCAGCCTTCTGACCTCGTCCCGAGTCATTGCGGTCTCAACGTCATCTGTCTTCTCAGGATTTATCCAAACACGGTTTTGTCCAATCTTAAGTACTTGTGCAGCAAGACGTCGTTGACTCTTGAGATCTGTCATTTCTTCTCGGTCCTTTTCTTAACTTTGTTGGCTTTCTCTGTCTTCTTTGGCTCTTCTGTCTCAACTTCTTCTGTCTCAGCCTCTTCAGTCAGTTCTTCCTCTTTCTTTGTAGCCTCTTTTGCTTGTCTCAGATTCAGAACCACTATTTTCTTCTTCCTCGCTTCAGTCAGGATTTTGGCTCTCTTCTTCTTGCCCACTGTATGGCCAATTCGTGCTGCTTGAGTCTTCGGATCAATTTCCTTGAGACCATCCACGTTGTACACCAAGATATCTTCAAAACCCGATGGGTGAAGTGCCCTAACAGCTTTCGGTCCTCTGTACCCCGCACTTACACGTGGCGGCCACCCCTTAACCCTCTTTCTCATTTTGTTGTCCAGACCTCGGGGTCTGCGCCAATTCTCTTTCAAGCGTATATACTTCCAACTTTCTTGCCTGACGAACTTGGGCTTCTTCTCCTTAACACGCTTTCTTAGCTTCAACATCTTTTCAGAGACAGCTGCTCTTGGCACGGTCATCATTCTACCCCCTCACTTCGCTCATAGACGTACAAGCCGTCTAGGAAAATGCGCGGGTCCTTCCTTTTCACCTTGGTTGCTTGTTCAATGTTCGCTGCTGTCTGACTGACTTCTTCCAAATCCATACCTTGAACGAAAATGTCTTCGCTTTGAATCTTAACTTGAACGTCGCCTATTATCTTCGCCTTTCTCGGGTTTCTCTCACCGGTAAAGTTTTCGATGAGAACGGTCTTGCCCTTAAGTTTGACTGAAATTGGGAAATGCGAGAAAACTATCTTGACTTTGTACGTAAAACCTTTTCTTACGCCTGTAATCATGTTTTGAACATGAGAACGAAGCGTACCTACGAGAGAAGCCTCTCTCTTGCGCGGCCATTCAGCCCGGATGCAAATGTTCTTGCCATTGAGTTCAATTGAAATGGGAGCAAAAGAAAAGTCACGAACTAATGTTCCCTTAGGTCCTTTCACTGTAAATCTTTTGCCTTCCAGACTTACCTCTACGTCGTCTGGGACTTGAATGCTCTCAGAGATCTCTATAGCTCGCACTTGAGGGGCACCTTCAATAAATGAATGCTAACAGTCTGCCTCCGATGCGTCTTTCTCTTGCCTCTCTATGGGATAGTACGCCGTTTGGAGTTGAAATGACCAGCAATCCTACTTCTCTTGATGGAAGATACTTCGTCTCCCATTCTTCAAACCTATCCATCTTAACTGAGAAGCGTGGCTTGATGGCACCACACTTGTTGATTCTTCCCATGAGTTGGATCTTGAACTTGCCAGAACGCCCATCATCTATAAACTCGAACTCACCGAGGTAACCATTCAGTTGCATAATTCTCAAAACCCTGCCTAGAAGTCTAGAGGCCGGGCTGATTATGCATTCGTGCTTGTTTCGCATTTCGTTGTTTACTATGGTGGTTAAACCGTTCGCCAAGGTGTCCATCGTCTTTTTCCCCCTTTTTACTCGTATTTCTTGAATCCGAGTTTTTTCGCTACCTCCCTAAAACAATGCCGACAGAGATATAAATTGTAACGTCGGATAATTGGTCCGTAGGACCCGCACCTACTGCAAGGCCTTGCACCTTTCCCGTATTTTCTATCCTTTTTTGATTTCTGCGTTCCCATTCATTCCACCTATCTCACACGACTTCTACTCCCAGAGTGGCTTTGACAAAAACTATGGCTTCCTCGGGTGTCAAAATGTGGTTTGAACCAATCTTCGACCGTCCATATCTTCGGTTCTTAACGCGGTAACCTGGACGAGTGACAGAGACACAAACATCCATTCCGAATATGCCTACCTCAGGGTCGTATCTTACACCTGGCAGTTCAATGTGTTCTTTTAAGCCGAACGAGAAGTTGCCCTGAGCGTCAAAGCTTCTGGCGGAAATCTTGTTGTCAATAACTGGCAGAGCTTTTTTCAAAAACTCAATCGCTTTTTCCTCTCTAAGTGTGACAATGCAAGCTATAGATTCGCCTTTTCTGATTCCGAAATCTCTTATGCTGTTCTTGGCTTTCCTCTTGCACGGAGTTTGGCCTGTGATTTCTTTCAAGACTTTCGTGGCTTTTTCCAGCGGTTCACCAGACTTTCCAACACTGATGTTGACAACGACTTTTTCAATTCTTGGCCTAAGCATAGGCTGCTGCTCCCACCTCTTGGGGATTCCTTCCTCCGGCAACCTAGACTGCCTCCGCTAATGATATGAGTGAATGCGTTTCGCCTACTGCAAAAACAAAGTTCAAAGTTGTTTGATAGCGGTTTCCTTTTTCATCTTCAATTGTCACGAGTGCGCTTCTGCGTTTCTTTCCCTCTGCCTTCTCAATTTCAACTGTCTTTCCATTTTTGCCGACGTTTTTCCCGCCCGTTATTATTGCAAAGTCTTTTTCTTTCATTTTGATGTGTTCGAGAATCTGTTTTTCTGGAAGACTTATCTTCACAGTGTCCAACGTGTCATAAACGTCTTCCTGTGGATTCTTAAGGTCAGCAATTTTGACGAGGATGTTTGATCCATCGTGAAGATGAAGCTGCACTTGCCCGGCGCTGACAACTGTCTTGTCTTCTATTCTGCAGAGCTTGAATTTCGCATCTTCACTGCTTATCTCCTTAAGAATCAAGCCTTTGTGTGAAGGCAGCACCGAAAAGCTCTTGCCAATGTCCGGTATCGAGATTACGTCCATTAAGCCAATTGGGAAATCGTCCTGCGTTCTAATGTTTCCATCTATGGAGACTCTTCCCTGTGAGACTATTGTCCTGGCTTCTTTCCTTGTCTTAGCCAGCCCTAGAATGTCGCGTAGAACCAGGGATAAAGGTATGCACTTCTCAAGCGAATGTGGTCCAGAAGTGGGTTTCACGACCCAAGCAAATTCCTTCCTGTGAATCGGCCAGAATCTTGGCGCTGGTTTCCGCTTCAGCCCAGAAGATTGTCCTTTCTTGCCCAAATCTATCCTTCTCCTTCTTCAGTTTTCTTTGTTCCCTTAGGCTTGGTTCTTTTTTTCTCCGCCTGAGGTTTCTTTTCTCCCTGGGTCTCTTCAGCCTTAGTCTCCTTCTTCCTTGTGGCCGCCCCCTTTGTTTTCTTTCTCCCCTTTGCGACCTTCTTTTTAGGTGGTTTCTTGATCGCAGCCACCTTCTCTTCAGACGGTTCTTTCAGTTCGGCAGTTTCAGGCAGCTTCTGTATGGTTTCTAACTTCGGCTTCTTTGCGGGTTCTTTCGGCTTCTTTTGTGCCTTTTGTCTTCTTTCCAAAACCTTCTTTCGCCATTTGTCGTCAAGGTTCAACCGTGTGACCATTACCTTGGATGGGTGCACTGGAACAAATACTGTGGTTCCGTCAACCTTCTCTCGCGTTAACCCTTCAACGTAAATTCTATATTTCTTCAGGTCCATCCGTGTAATCTTCCCCTCAAAGCCCTTATGATCCCCTCTCATTACTCGGATTGTATCTCCGCTTCTGACTGGAAAGCTTTTCACTATATGTGTGGCTCTGAGCTCTGGAGAGAAATGTGCCGCAACAAGCCTGTGGCGCATGTGGTCAGGTGCTTGGTAAACCTTTTTTCTCTGTTTGGATGGTTTTGTTACTGGTCTTGCGGCTTGCATGTTTTCCTCAACCTATATTATTATACTGGCGGCGCTCGCGATCCTCGGCCATCGTTCCGCCGCCTCTTTTGCCACCGGTCCACGGATTTCTGAGCCTTTCATTTCTCCTTCAGGAGTTATCACGACTGCTGCGTTGTCCTGGAATTGAACCCAGATGCCATCGACTCTTCTGAAGGGCTTTCTCTGCCTGACTATTACTGCCTGGAAGATTTTCTTTCGCATGTCGGGAGTTCCATGTCTGACAGAAACTGTAATCTTGTCTCCAACTGAGGCGCGTGGATATCTCCGCAGCCTTCCTTTGTAACCATAGACCTGAATTAAGCGCAAGTCTCTCGCGCCGGTGTTGTCCGCGCACTTCAAGATTGCGGGCGGCTGCAGTCCCCTTGATATTTTCTGTCCGTGCCCAAGCATTCCCCTTGCCACTAATGCTCGATGTTTTGCTTTAGCCGCCATTTTACTTTCCCTCCAACTTCTCAACAACGACAAATGACACCGTCTTGCTTATTGGACGGGTTTCAGCTATTATCACACGGTCTCCTTCTCTTGCGTCTATGCAGGATGGGTTGTGGGAAGGTATGCGGCTGTGCCTTCTTTCGTATCTCATGAACTTTGAAATGTATGAAAGGTAGTCGCGTTCTACGACAACCGTTTTGTCCATTTTGGCGCTTACAACAACTCCTTCCAGCACTCGGCCCCTTATTGGAAGTTCCCCGTGAAAGGGACAGTTTGTGTCTTCACAAGTTTTCTTAGGCTTCTTAAAAGTAAGCGGCATCACCATAGTCTCCTAACATTCTTCTTGAGTCGATCTTCAGGTCTTCCGGTAAGAAGCCTACCGTTGACTTCGACAATTGTTCTATCTGGAAACTTGAAATGGAAGACAGATGAGTCTTTTGCAACAGTTTTCTTTTTTCCTTCATGCAAAATTGCGAAGGTATTTCGCGTTTCGCCTATCACTTTGCCACAGATTCCAACGTTGCCGTTATGACTGCTCCGAGCAACTCTGACATCAGTTCCTATGAATTCGCAGCGGATTATGTCCGGCGTTATGTTCATGTCTTCTTCCTCTTTCTGGGTTCCGTCTTTCTGGGTTCCGTCTTTCTGGGTTCCGTCTTCTTGGGTTCCGTCTTCTTCGGCTCCTTCTTCTTCGGCTCCTTCTTTGGTTCTGCCTTTCTTATTCCGTGTTTCTCTTCATGCTCTATGGTCAATATCTTTGCTATTGCTTTGCGCAGGGCCTTCATCCTTGCCGGATTCTCTACGGTTCCGCCTGCGCTGATCATGGTCTTCAGTCTGAGCAGCTCTGTCCTGAATTCGTCGAGTTTGTCTGTTCTGTTTTCAGAAGACATGTCACGTATCTCTTTGATTCGCAGTATGGGCATCTAAGCGGTTCCCTCCCTTTCCTCTTCTTTCCCGCTAGCGCCTGCTTCCTCAGCGTTCTCCTCTTTAGCCAATGGCTCTTGCTCGGTTTTTGCCACTGTTGCTTCTGCCTCTTTCGCTTCTGATTCGGGTGGGAGATTTTCAACTATTTTGATTTTGTCTGGGAATATTGCGTCCGGAGGCATTATCTTGACTCTTACACCAAATATGCCCGGCTTCAGTTGGACGTGAACTTCAGCTCTTTGCATGTATTTTATCGATGGTTCTCCGCATTTCACCAAGTATCCGGCTTTGAACTTTTCATATCTTGCCCTTTCAGTCCTCAGCTTTCCGCTTATGACTATTTCTGCACCCAGGGCTCCAGCCTCCATAACTTGGTTGAGAGACCAGAAACCAGCTCGTCTGAAATGCACGCCTCTCTGCAGTGCACTGGCGACACGTGATGCAACAACGTAGGCGTTCAATTCTGGAATTTCGATTTCAGAAACAGAAATCTGCGGGTTTGAAACTTTGAATTTTTCCTCAAGAATGCTTGCAAGTTCCCTTATTGTTTCGCCACCGCGGCCTATAACCAAGCCCGGACGCATGGCATAGACGACTATGTGAGTACCCAACGGCGTCTTTGATATGGTTACGCCGCCGTATCCTGCCCTTTCAAGTTTTTTCTGCAAAAACTCGTCGATTTCCGTCTTCTTTATGGATTCTGTTATGAAATGTTTGACGACTGACACTAGGCTGCTTCTCCTTTCTCTGGCTGCTCTTCCAAGGCTATCTCAATGTGGCATAAGATGTTGACACTTGGTGAGCTTCTCCCTTGAGCCCTTGGCATAGAACGCTTAACCTTCATACCCTGACTCGTGGCTGCATGAATGATTTGCAGTCTGTCTGTGTCAAGACCTTTGTTCTCTGCGTTTGCCTCAGCGCCCTCAAGCAGCTTCAGAATCTTTCCTGCAGCCTTGATTGGATATCTACCCGCGAAAGCCTTTTCCAAACCATGGCGGTGCCCCGATTTCTTTCTGAATCTCTTGAATGGGACAGGTTTCTTTTTGAGCGTGACATCTTTAAGATACTGCTTTGCTTGGGTAAGCATCATGCCCTTAATAGTTTTACATATTTCTCGTGCCGATTTATGGGATACACTAACCTCTCGTGCGCTGGCTTTCACGGTTTTCTCCGGATCCAGTTCTTCTTCTGCTATTGAGTACCCCCATTTTGGCACTTCATATTCTCTCCAGTTGCGCAAATGAACAGCGGTATGGTGATTTATATGGTTTTCCTCTAAAGCAAACGGTTCCGGGGACGATCTGCGCTCTCCGAACCCACTAATTTTGATACAAAGGCTTGAGCATGCCGAATTTTGTTTACGATGTGTTTATTTTTGACTCTTGAAGTTAGGTATCAAGTTGAAAGCGGATGTGGTAGATTGACTGAAGAGAGTGGACACATTACAATGTTGCATGGTGCAGGAGGAACAGTCATGCATGATCTAGTCAAGAATTACGTCGTCAAGCATTTTGGAGGAGCCAGTAACGTCGAAGTGCCGCTTGAAGCCATGGATGATGCTGCCGTCGTTTGCGATGTGGTTTTTAAGAGCGATTCGCACGTTGTGAAGCCCATATTCTTCCCAGGAGGTGACATTGGACGCTTGGCGGTTTCTGGCACAGTCAACGATATCTCGATGCTCGGGGGAGAACCGTATGCTTTGGCTTGCGGCTTCATCTTGGAGGAAGGGTTAGCATTGGATGATTTTGAAAGAATCATAGTAAGCATGCAAGAAACATGTGTTGAAGCAAACGTGAGCATCGTTACTGGAGACACCAAGGTTGTGGAGAAGGGAAGTCTGGGCGGATGTGTAATAAACACGTCGGGGATTGGAAGGCGAACCGCGGCGTTGGAGAGAAACCTTAAGGTTGTGAGGCGATTCAGGAGTGATTTTAGACCTCGCTGGGCTTTGGACTCCAATCTCGGCGTCGGAGACAAGATAATCCTGTCCGGAACCGTCGGTGACCACGGTCTAGCCGTCCTGTCCGCGCAGGAAGGGTTGAGTTTTGAAAGCGTCATAAAATCTGATGTTAGGCCGTTGAACCGACTGGTCCAACGTGTGTTAGGTGAAGTCGGTGGCGTCGTAGCCATGAAAGACCCGACGAGAGGCGGTTTGGCCGACGCACTGAACGAGTTGAGCGAAAAATCGCAAGTGGGCATACTGACATCTGAAGACAGGATACCTGTCAGAACCGACGTCCGGGCAGCGTGCGAAATGTTGGGTTTGGACCCGCTCGAAATCGGAAACGAAGGCAAAGTGATAGTGGGCGTCGTGAAGGAAAAGGCTGAAGGAGTCTTGGAGCTTTTGAAGACGACGCAAGCTGGAAAAGAAGCAGAAATCATCGGTGAAACGACGAAAGATTTCACGGGCGTTGCAATGCAGACTATTATAGGCGGAAAAAGAATAATTGCCAGACCCATCGGCGACCCCGTACCAAGGATATGTTAGGTTCTGGCACGGTACTATTCAACCCGTTTGGAAAAGTTATGGAAGGAAACCATGACTGCTGGGAGCGCTTCACCAAGTTATTTTCGCTGTCTTGCCCATATGCGGCAGGTCCCTTCGCTGCTAACCATGCAAGCGCCTACGGGTTTTTGTGGCGTGCAAGCTGTCATGAATAGTGGACACTCCGTGGGTTTTGTTTTGCCGACCACGACCAGATGACATTGACAGCCCGGGTGAATGTCAACGCCATCTTCTACCTTTATGTCATATTTCAAAAGCGCATCGGAGGCCTCGTACTCGCTATTGACCTTAAGCCTTGAGGAGGGTATGTTGCCGAGTCCGCGCCAATTTCCGTCAGCGATGTCAAAGACTCCGCGCATCACTTCCTGAGCCTTGACGTTTCCTTCCCAGCGCACGGCGCGTACGTACTCGTTCTCTAGGCGAGGCTTGCCCTCTTTTATCTGCTTGACTATCATGTAAATGCTAAACAAGACGTCTAGAGGCTCGAAGCCTGCTACGACAGTTGGCATTTTGTAGGTTTTTGGAAAAACCTCGTAGGGTCTAAGTCCAATGATTGTGCTGACGTGACCTGGCGCAATGAAGCCGTTAAGGTTCAAGTCTTTCATTTTCACAAGCAGTTCCATAGCGGGAGGGATAAGCCTGTGGGAAATCAAAAAGCTCAGGTTTTCGGGCGGTCTGCCCATTATTTCCACAGCTGTTGAAGGCGCGGTTGTTTCGAACCCGACGGCAAAAAAGACAAAATCCTTGCCCACTTCGCTCTTGGCCATCTTGACTGCGTCGTCAACACTGTAAACAATGCGTACGTCAGCTCCCTCGGCTTTCGCATCTAGAAGCGACATTTTTGAGCCTGGAACACGCAAGACGTCCCCGAAACAGGTGACGGCCACGTCGTTCATGGCCAGTTGGAAGGCTTCATCGATTTCCGAGGCTGGAACGATGCAGACTGGGCAGCCTGGGCCGGCTATTACTTCTATGTTTGAGGGTAGGAGGCTTCGTATGCCATAATGCGTGATGGTCCACTCGTGTGTGCCGCAAACGTGACATATCCTGATTGAGCCTTCGCTTGCTGCGATCCTTTGGATTTTTTGGGCTACGCGTTTCGAGAATTCCGGATCTCTGAACCTTAGATTCGCAACCATTACGATTCATCTGGTCTTCTACTGCTGCTCGGGTTCGAGTTCAAGGATTTCGTTCCACAAGCGTAGGGTTTCCTCAGCCTCTTCTTTGTCTAAAACCTGAATGGCATAGCCTGCGTGGACCAAAACGTAGTCACCAATCTTAACGTTCACGAGCGTCACGTTAACTCCTCTCGTTACTCCTCCGCCGAAGTCCACTTGAGCTTCGTCTTTTTCGATGGTTACAACTTTTGCTGGAATCGCGAGGCACATTTCCATCAGAATACTCGAACGTGCTCGGGGCGATAAATTCGTTATGGTCTAGATACGGAAAAACCCAGATGCAACAGCTTGACCAAACGATAAACCACCATCGCCGGGCGGAACAGTTCTGTGGACAAGGAACTGAAGCCCTGATGCTGTAACGATTCTTCCCATGTTCAGCGTCAAGATTTCGTTGCACGCGACTCCGCCTGAAAAACCGACTGTTGTCACGTTGTTTTCACACGCTTTTTCTATTGCCAATGTTGCCAAACCCTTAGCCAAGTACGCGTGTGCAGAGTATGCCAAGTCTGCCTTGGAATGTTTGTCTCTGTTTTCAAAAATGTCCTGAAGCATCCGCTTAGTGTTTAGGGTGTCGCCTTCTATGACGGGTTTGAGCTTTAGCACGTCTTTGCCTTTCATTGCGGTCGACTCGAGTTTCATGGATGGTTCGCCCTCGTACGTGCGTTCGTAGCATACGCCCAGGACGGCTGAAACGGCGTCCAAAACTCTTCCGCAACTGGTCGTCCCTATTCCGTCTGCTTTTTTCCTCAACTGTTGAAGAATTATCTGAACCTCCTGCTCGCCGTGTGGAAAGTGTTGCTTGTTCTGTAGAAGCCAACTTTCCAAGTCAACGTCGCCGTGGAGCATCCCTGCGGCCATTCTCAACGGGTAATAGGCTGCTAGGTCGCCTCCTATCAGAGGCTGTCTTTCGAGGTGAGCCACACGCTTGAAACCGAAAGCTTCATCGGTGCACAACAGGATTTCTCCTCCCCAAGCTTCACCGTCCAAGCCGTATCCGTAGCCGTCGCAGCAAACTCCCACCATCTCCCCTACATTGTGTTCAACCATGAGTCCAGCGATGTGCGCGTAGTGATGCTGCACGCGGATTGCTTGCCGGCCGTTTTCTTCTGCCAAGGATTGTGCCAGTTTTGTCGTGATGAATTTTGGATGCAAGTCACACGCGACGGTTTCTACTTCGCTGTTCGTCAAACGGGTAAGGTGTTTTGTGGCATTTTCCAGAAAAGTTCTCGTTTCGACGTTGTCCACATCGCCTACGTGTTGGGAAACGAAGGCTTTGTTGCCGTTCAGAATGCACGAGGTGTTGTTCAGCTCTCCTCCTAAGCCTAGCACGCAGCTTTTTGCTTTTTTCTTGAGCATTATCGGGGCTGGTGCGTAGCCTCTCGATCGCCTCATGAAAACTGTGTTGCCGTCGTGTGTACGGGCCACGGAATCATCGCAACGCTGGGCTATCTGTCGGTTATGGAAGAGATAGAAGTCAACGGTGTCGCTGAGCATTCTCAGGGCTTCATCATTGTCTTTTATTATCGGTTGGTTGGGCGGGTTGGCGCTGGTCATGACAAACGCAGAATCTTCGACTTCGTCAAACAGCATGTAATGCAGACCCGCGTAGGGGAGCATTACGCCGACGTTATGCAGTCTGGGAGCCACCAAATCGGAAAGATAATACTCTTTGCTCTTGTTCAACAGCACTATGGGGCGCGCGTACGAAGTCAGAAGCTCCTCCTGGCTTTTGTTTACCTCTGCAAAGGTTTTTGCGGCTTCTAAGCTTCTAGCCATGACAGCAAAGGGCTTCTGGCTTCGATGTTTGACTTTTCTCAGCTTCGCTAAAGGCTCAGATTTGGTCGTTGATGCGGCAACGTGGAAACCGCCGTAGCCTTTGACAGCAAGAACGTTGCCCTCTGACAGAAGCTTGCCCGCTACTCGAACAGGATCCTTTTCTTTCAGCACTTTGCCTTCTGCATTTGCTAGGTAAACTCGTGGACCGCATCTTGGGCATGCAACGGTCTGTGCGTGAAAACGTCTGTTCCGTGGATTCCCGTATTCGCTCAGGCAGAAGTCGCACATCGGGAAGGCTCGCATCGTCGTGTTCTCGCGGTCGTAGGGCAATTTTTCGATTATGGTGAACCTTGGGCCGCAGTTTGTACAAGTGATAAAAAAGTACTCGAACCGAGGGTCTTTGGGATTTCGAAGCTCTCTTAAACAGTCGTCACAAATAGCGATGTCAGGTGGGCTTACTGAACCTGACAGTTCTGTCTCATTGGAACTCTTCTTGATGACAAATTCTGTGTTCTCAGTCTTTCCCGGAAGCTTGGACGTGATGACATCGTGGATTTGGGCTAGGGGCGGTTTTTTCTTTTTCAGATCTTGCAGAAAGTGTTGGATAGCCTGCTCTTCGCCCTCTAGTAGAATTTCTACTCCTGCGTCGCCTCGGTTCTTAACGTAGCCAGAAAGTCCGTGTTCTATCGCTATCCGATAGACGAACGGACGGAAGCCCACTCCCTGAACTATGCCCGTGACTTGGATTCTCACGCGCAACTATGCCATCTCTGAATTTTAGTGACAGCTCGACACTTCATATACGTTTTTGCTGAGCGGTGTTGAGAAGTTTAAGTAACAAGTTGTGATTACGGAGCGTGCGTTTCCCTTTATAAGGTCATTGCAGTAGGGTTCTGCATCAGAGTCTGAGGGATGAGCACTACAAGTAATGTGTCAACCAGAAGGGCATCACAACGGCTGAAGTAGATTGGCGAACTTTGGGAACAAACGGGTTTGACTATAGGTCAAGAGTGTTCTGGGTCTTGTGGATAGTTAATTTTGTATTCACTTTTGCGGTTTCGATAATCTCTACTCCGAGGCCTTATTTGGCGAAGGAATTTGTCAGCGGGGCAGATGTAGAAGCGGCGACGATGGAAGCATACGGGATTATGCTTTCCTTGGGGTTCGTGGCTGTGACGTTGGGTTTTTTACTTGGAGGGTTTGCGGCTGACCGGGTTGGGAGGAAGAGAGTTATTGCTTTGTCCTTCTTCATTCTGGCCTTCGGGTGCGGACTGTTTACAATTGCTCCAAACTTGTCGTTCCTCTTTCTCGCAAGCTTCGTCGAAATGTTCTCCGTAGGCTTCTCAGGGCCCGCCATTTCAGCTTTGGTGGCTGACTGCAGCGCACAGTGTTCAAGAGGCAAAGCCTTCGGAATATTCAACCTTTCATGGGTTTCGGCTCAAGTTCCTGCACCCCTGTTAGGCGGGTTTCTAGCAGAGACCGTTAACCTGCGAAGTCCATTCATCATAGCGGTCTTCGTAAGCGTGGTAGGCATGATGTTTTCAATCTTGTTAAAAGGGAAATCTGACAAGAACAAACAAGGATCCGAGGAGGATGAGACGTCATTTGAAGAGCCAGATCCAAAGCCACTCATGCCGCTTCTGCACGTAATTCTCCTATTCTCCATAACAAACCTCGCCAACGGCCTGCTGAACGGTTTTGTCGGTCCACTGTTGAGCGGCTTTCTCATTTTCAAACTGAACGCTGATCCAACGATGTATGGATTGATCCTGTCAATTTCCTCCAGCCTTGTTACTGGACTTGTCCAGATTCCCGGCGGAATCCTCACAGACAAGTTCGGAAGGAAACCTCTCGTCCTACTTGGGTTCCTAGGCGCTCCGCTGGTCTTTGCACTGGCTTTCAGTCGAACATTTTTGGAGTTCGGCCTAATAATGAGTGGAATCAGCGCTGTCGGCAACATAAGTTCACCAGCAATATCAGCTTGGCTCATGGACCTTGTTCCACAACACCGACGCGCCAGCGTTAGTGGAATAACCCAGACGCTGAACGGAGTAGGCCTATCAATCGGGCCTACCACCGGAAGTTACGTCTGGAACTTAACCAAACCCGACGCCACAACGCCATGCGGTATCGCCGCCTTAATATTTGCAGTGCAATTACCCTTTTATCTGATGCTCAGGGAGACAAAGAAAGATGCCCACCAGAGTGAAAAAAATAACGATATCTTGCTGTAACCATTGACTATTGAAGATATTCTTGTTGGCCATCAATCATTCCTGCCAGAGGTAGGGCTGTTGTTTCATTCTTTTTTGAGTTTTTGTTTGTGCACTTGGTGTGTAGCCGCTCACTCCATGATTTATTAGCAGCTTTGTTTCTAGTTAATATTCATAACTTTGGGAAAGTGTTCGAATGTCAAAGCTCCAAGAATCAAAGTTTGAGACTTACTCTACGAGCCTGTGTCCAGATTGTATGAAGAAAATTCCGATGAGGATCTATGAGGACAACGGCGTGATCTATCTAGAGAAGACGTGCCCTGAACATGGGAAGTTTGAGGATGTTTATTGGGGGGATGCTGAACTTTTCAAGTGGTTCAATGATAACTGGTATAACGCTCGCTATGTGGGAAGCGGTTTGGAGAATCCGCATACTGCTACTGTTGAGGGTTGTCCGTTTGACTGTGGAATCTGCCCTCAACATAAGACGCCCACGATTTTAGGGATCATAGATGTTACGAATAGGTGTAACATGGCATGTCCGATTTGTTTTGCTTATGTGGGAGTTGCCAACTATGTCTATGAACCTTCGTATGAACAAATTGTGGAAATGATGAAGGTGCTTAGGGCCAATAGCCCATGGGCTTGCAACGCGTTGCAGTTTAGTGGAGGCGAACCGACGCTGAGAAACGATCTGCCAGACCTGATTAGGGAGGCTCAGAAAGCGGGGATAACCCACTTGGAGGTTAACACCAACGGTATTCGCGTCGCTGAAGACATTGCGTATTTCAAGAAGTTGCTGGACTCCGGGCTGAGCACGCTTTATCTTCAGTTTGACGGTTTGAGAGAAGAAATCTACAAGAAGACCAGAGCAAGGTCTGATATGATTCCGATAAAGTTGAAGGTCATAGAAAACGCCAGAACAATAGGCTTAGACTCAATTGTTCTGGTTGTCACTTTGGCAAAGGGCGTGAACGACAAGGACTTAGGAGACATAATCGACTTCGCGATCAAAAATCGTGACGTTATCCGATGCATCAACATCCAGCCAATGTCAATGGCTGGAAAAGCCAGGAAAGAGGAAATGCGAAAAATGCGGATAACCATTCCCGACACGATGAAAGAGATAGAGGAGCAAACGAAAGGTGCTGTCGGCCGATTTGATTGGAGACCAGTCAACTGGCCAGTCCCGATTTCTAAGGGAATGGGCGTCGTGAAGAACAGAATCTATCCAGAGTTCACGATGAGTCCTATGTGCGGCGCAGCAACATTTTTGGTCGTTGACAAAGACGGTTCATACAAGCCTATTATGCGATATGTAGATGTCGACAAATTCGCTCAAGTCTTCTGGGATGTCTATTACTCAGGAGCGAAAGGCAAAAGAACGATGGCAAAGATGAAATTGCTGAAGCTGTTGCCGATGGCAAAATCCGATTTTGTCAGAGGCTTGATCAGGAACGTGGTGACTAAGGGAAGCTACGAGGCTCTTGGAGACCTTATGCACCGCATCGTTATGGTTGGAATAATGCACTTTCAAGACGTGTGGAACATAGACATCGATCGTGTTCAAAAATGTGCGATTCACTATGCCACGCCAGATGGCAAAGTGAGATGCTTCTGCACTTACAATAGCATACATCGGCCTAACGTTGAAAAACAGTTCTCAACCTCGATTGCTGAATGGACAAGGAAGACTGGGAAAAAAATAAACGAACCAGCATAGTTGTTGTCTCTGCAGAGAATCACTGTTTTTGAGAAGCAGGAGGTTAGCGTGCGCTCCCAAAATATCATTATAGGAAATAGATAAAAGAAAACTCTGTCCTCTAAATATCAGACAAGACATGAAGACAATAACTAGTCTGCGAGGCCTCGTGCAGACTGTCGCGTGCGCTGGCGGTAGATTTGATGAATTCTAGCCAGAAGTTGAGTAGAGACTGGAGAATAGGGTTCCTGAGGAATGTCCCTACGCTGATCTGGATTGGAATAATCATCGCTTTGGCAGGGGTTTTTCTCGGCCTTATCGTCACGAACATTTTTCCGCCGGACGAATTCGCATGGTACGCAAGTTACACATTTGGATTCCACATGCTTTTGTTAAGCCACTTTATATTCTATGGGGGTTTGGGACTGGTTATTCTTGGCATTTTCATGTACATTATCACTCGTTTTATTAAGCCAGGCGAGTAGGTATTTCGCGACGCGCTCGTGATTCTTACCCCTAAGAAGGTTAGGGGTTAATTGCAAGGCGCACGCGATTTTTCGCGGTGAGAGTACAGTCAACGATGTTTCAGGTTTTCGCTGTCTTCTGCGGATTCTTCTTCCTGAAGCACTCTTCTCAGGACTTTGCCCACCATAGTCATGGGTAGTTCGGTTCTGAATTCCACCTCTCTTACCGCCTTGTAAGGTGCCAATTTGTTATTCACAAATTCCTTAATCTCTTCTGCCGTTGCGGTTTTTCCTTCTTTCAGCACGACGAAGGCCCTCGGAATCTCACCCGCGATTGGATCGAGTTTGCCGATGACCGCGCAGAGTTTGACGGCTGGATGCTCATAAATCACGTCTTCAATCTCTCTTGGATAAACGCTGTAGCCCTTGTACTTGATGAGGTCCTTCTTCCTGTCCGTGATGTAGAAGTAGCCGTCTTCATCCATCTTTCCGATGTCTCCGGTGTAGAGCCATCCGTGTCGGAGGACATCTCTGGATTCTTCATCCATCTTCCAGTAGCCCTTCATTACCTGCGGTCCCGCAACCGCGAGCTCTCCGTCCTGACCAGCGATAAGCTCGGTTTCTCCGGTTTCCATGTCCATGATTTTGGCGTCCGTGTCGGGAAAGGGCAGACCGATGGAGCCCACCTTGACGGTTTTCAGAGTACGGTCAAGAGGGTTGCTGTGTGTGACCGGGGAGGATTCTGACAGTCCATAGCCTTCCACGAGGACGCCTTTCGTTACGTCCATCCATTTTTTCTGAATCTCAGGCGGCAACGGGGCGGAGCCTGAAATGCAGAAGCGAACAGATGAGATGTCGAAGTTGTTCAAGTTTGGATGAGCGAGAAGCATCGCGTACATGGTTGGTGCTCCGCAGAAGACGGTGACTCTGTATTTTTGGATGGCTTTAAGAGTGGTCACCACGTCGAAACGCGGAAGCAAAACAATCTTTCCGGCGAGATATATCGGCGTGTTCATGGCTGTTGTCGTGCCGTATATGTGGAACAGGGGCAGAACGGCTAGAAACGTTTCGTCCAATTGTTTTCCCCTGAGCCATTCTGCGCACATGATGGCGTTTGATAAGAGGTTCATGTGTGTCAGCATCGCTCCTTTCGCGATTCCAGTGGTTCCACCGGTGTACTGTAAAGCTGCTAGGTCTTGCTCAGGGTCGATGTCGACCTTCGGAGGCTTCTCATCATGCGCTTTTAGCAGTTCTCTGAAGAAGTAGGTTCCTGGCTTGCGTCCAACTTTGAAGGAGGGAATTTTCCCAGCTAATGAACCTAGGAACGCAGTGGCTGTGGGCATATAGTCCTTCAAGCCTGTCACGATGGTACTCTTGACCTTGGTTTTTGCGAGAGCTTTTTCCAGAATCGGATAAAGGGCGTCTAGGACGACGATGGTTCCCGCTTCAGAGTCGTTGAGCTGATGCTCAACTTCCCGTTCCTTGTACAACGGGCTTATTGGCGTCACGACGGCACCTATTTTCAGTGTGCCGTAGTATGCTATCACGAATTGAGGAATGTTCGGTAGGAAAATTGCTACCTTGTCGCCTTTGTTTACTCCTTGGGCGGCAAGCGCGGCCGCAAACCTGTCGGAAGCCTCATCGAGCTCGCCATAGGTCATTTCTCTATCGAAATATACCATCGCGATTTGCTTGGGAGTCTTCTCCGCGACTTTTGTCAAGATTTGAGAAAGCGGAATTTGAGGGTATCTGATGTGTCTCGGAACGTCTGCGGGCCAAAACTTGAACCAAGGCTTTTCGGTTGGTTTTTCGACTGAAACGGGTTTTTCGGCTAGGCTCGGTTCTTTCTTGCTTTTTTTCTTGGACATTAACAGCCCTAGTCTTAAATATAAGCGATGATTGGAAGTAATAATATTTTCCGTGGATGGAAGGCTAGTGAAAGTCGAGGAAACATGGATACAGTGCGACAGTTCAAGACTCTACGGCGAAGTACACGTTCCTGACGACTATCCGGCGCCTGGAATCCTAATCTGCCATTTCATGGATGTTCGGGGCTACCATGGACTGAAGATATACTCCATGTTGGCTGAAAGAGCCTGTCAAAGCGGGTTTGTCTCCCTCGTGTTCGATTTTCGCGGAGTCGGGAGAAGCACTGGCGAATTTGACTATGGCTTCGGCGAACAACAGGACGTCAGGTGCGCCTTGAACTATTTGGCTTCCAGACCAGAAGTCAAGTCCAACAGCATCTTCATCGTGGGGCACAGTTTGGGCGCTACCGTGTCGCTCTACGCGGTTCAGAATGAAAAACGGGTCAGAGGGCTGGTCCTTTGGTCTCCACCCAAGAACCATGACTACAACGTTAAGAAGTTCATCGCCCGCACAAGAGGGAGGCTGGGTCTTTACTCGTTCTTGATGCTTTCCAGAATGGATCGCTTTTTAAACGTTTCAAGATTGTTCAGGCTTGAAGTCTTCGGGATAAACTTGCGCCTGAAAGACGTGCGGGGGAAACTCATGAAGCTAAACGAGTGTGAGGAGATTTCAAAACTGCACAATCTGCCCGTGCTCATCGTAATAGGTGGCTCGGACAACATCCACGGTGAAGACGAGGCGCGCGAGGTCTTCGCTTCGGCACACGATCCGAAAACCTTTCTGGTAATAAAGTCGGCGGGCCCCACTTACGAAGGAAAGGAAGACGAGTTAATCGCTAAGACGATGGAATGGATAGAAAAATGGAAGTGAGAACCTGCGGTTCTGTCAACTCTCAGGCTTGAATGGATAAAGGTTTGTCCATCTTGACCAGAGGGTCTCCAATCAAAAAAGGCAAGTCAGCATCGAAGTTTTGAGACAAACCAGCGTGCTACTAAGATGCTTGAAGCTCAGTCTTCTGGGGTCGTCGCGTCACTAAAACGGTTTTCTTGCGTCGTATCCTAATGAGAGCAGTAACTAGAACTCCTATGCCGGTTAAAATCATGATCACACCTCCAGCTAAATACGGGTAAATTATAAAATCGTACGCTTTAAACGCAAAAGTATCATAATAATAGTCTACTCGAGTAATAGTGGACAAGACTATTCCGACGTAAATTGAAACCATGCCAACGGACAGCATTATTGAAAAGGTTCTATCATAACTCATCAAGAAAGTCTCCCATTTGGTGATATTTCTCGCTCACCTTTATGGCTTCAATATACTAAAAATAGTCAGATTCTAGCTAATAAAGTCTAGTTAATTGCCAGGGCTCTAAAGCGAATGCTCCACATACGCGACTGGAAAAAGCCTCCCCAGGTAACAGACCTCTCCAAAACCACTTTAAGACCTTGAGGGTTAACAGAACCGAACCTGCTGAACCCGGCGCCAACTATGGTTGGAGCGGCACAAACTCGTACGTCGGATTTCCTTCCATTGAAGTTTTTGCAACCAGCTTTACTTTCATGCCGACTTTGATTTCTGAGAGTTTGAACCCGGTGAGCCAAGCGAGGACTTTTACGCCTTCTTTCAGCTTTCCGATGGCCACGGTGTAGGGCTTGTTCTGCTGGAAAGTGGTCGGTCTGATGACCACGTGCGTGAAGGTTTCGACTTCTGCTTCGCTGCTGAGCTGGACCCACTCCAGCTCCGTGGTTAGACAGTCGGGGCAATCAGCGTTTGGTGGAAAATAGAGTTTTCCGCATTCTTTGCATCGGGTGGCGTAGACTTTTCCTTCTTTTAAGCCGTCATAGAACTTCAGATTTTTGCTTATCGGTATTTCTTGAATGAGCTTTATTTCTCGGGATTTGATGGATGGCATCGACACGCGATTCACCTCCTCAGAATCGTGACGTAGCAGTAGTGTCCGGTTCCTCCGACGTTGTGGGCGAGAGCGATATAGTTTTTCAGTGGAACTTGTCTTGTTTTCTCGACTGCTTCTTCTCTGAGTTGCCGAGTTAGTTCATACATCATCGCGCAGCCTGTTGTGCCAATCGGATGTCCCTTCGCCTTCAGTCCTCCATCCATATTGACCGGTATCTTTCCCCCAATCTCTGTTTGTCCTTCACGCAGGAGTTTGACGCCTTCACCCTTCTTGCACAGGCCGATGTCTTCGTAGGCCATTATCTCTGCTATCGTGAAGCAGTCGTGGACTTCGGCCACTTCAACCTGTTCGGGAGTGATCCCCGCAGCCTTGTAGGCTCTCTGAGAAGCTAACACACTTGCCTCCAATCCAACAAAGTCTGATCTCTTGCTCAGATTTGCTGTCCCAGAAGAATAGCCTATGCCCGCCACCCACACAGGAGTATCAATTTTCAATTCTTTGACTTTTTCTTCGGACGCAAGAATAAGGGAAGAGGCACCATCTGTCAAAGGGCAGCAGTCGTACAGTTTGAGAGGTGATGCAATGACTATCGAGGACATTACATCTTCAACGGTGACTTTGTTTCGAAGATGCGCAATCGGGTTCATCGCCGCGTACTTGTGATTTTTAACGGCGACCAAGGCCAAGTCTTCTTCAGTCGTGCCATACTTGGCCATGTGTGCGCTGGCGTACAAGGCGTAGTACGCTGGGAATGTGACGCCGAAGTTGTGGAACTCCCACAGGTAGTATCCCGCTCTTCCAATCCACTCCATGGCCAGTGCAGAGTCGATTTCCCTCATCTTCTCGGCACCCAGTGCCATGGTGATTTCGGCTTGGCCGCTTGCAATAGCTGAATAAGCGGTGAAGAAGGCTGCGCTGCCGCTTGCGCATGCTGCCTCGCAGCGGACTAGCCCTGCTTTTGTCATTCCGCAGTATTCTGAGATTACTACGGCTGGAAGCAGTTCCTCGTACCATGCTCCGGCTCCCACTGAGCCGAGGGCGACGAACTGGATGTCCTCTGCGGCTAGGCCAGCGTCCTCAAGTGAAGGTTTGACAGCTTCAAAAGCAAGTTCTGAAATGGTGACGTCGTTTCTCACTCCGAACTTCGAGTTGCCGACTCCTATAATTGCAACCTTTCTCACACTGCACACCTCGTTCATGGCTCTACTTGGACATGATGAAGAAAAGGGATGTGGGGGGCTATTTGCCTTTGAATTCTGGCTTTCTTCTGGACATCAGTGCCTCTACGCCTTCTTTCATGTCTTCTGTGGAAAACGCTAGTCCAAAAAGCCCTGCTTCGAGTCTCAGTCCGACTTCTAAGGGCACTTGTGTTCCATAGTTGATGGCGTGTTTTGCGTACTTCATGGCTATCGGGGGTCCTTCAGCCAGCTTCTTGGCCATCTCTGCAACTTCCTGTCTCAGCTTGTCGTAGTGCACAACCTTGTGCACCAGGCCGATTCTGAGGGCTTCGTCTGCTTTGATTCTGTTTCCGAGCATCAAGAGTTCCTTGGCCCTGGCGAGTCCGACGGTTCTGACGAGTCTCTGAGTTCCACCCCATCCAGGTATGAGGCCTAATGTTATTTCGGGGCTCCCGAGCTCCGCGTGTTCCGCCGCTATCCTGAAGTCGCATGCCAATGCCAGTTCAAGACCGCCTCCGAGTGTGAAGCCGTTTAACGCCGCTATTACCGGTTTGCTCATCTCTTCGACCTTGCCGAAAATTCTCTGTCCAGCTCTTGAGCCCTCCTCAGCCTTTGCAGGAGTTAATTTAGGGAACATGGTCACGTCCGCGCCAGCGCTGAACGCCCTGTCTCCTTCGCCCGTGATTACAACACATTTTATGCTTGGATCGTTCTCCGCGGTCTGCAGCATGTCAGCGAGCTCTTCAAGCAAAACGTCGTTGAAAGTGTTCAACCTCTGCGGCCGGTTCAATATTATCCACACCGCACTTTGGTCTCTCTCGACTTTGATGGTTTCATACGCTTTGCTCACGAATTTCACCTGGACTAGAGTTATTCCTGTGTGCATATATGATTTTTTTGGATACTGTTGACTTATTCATGATGGCTTGGAGTTTCTTCGCTCCAGGGATAAGTCTCGATTCTCATGTGTGAGCTACTGTCTGCATTCTAGACAGGTTGACTTTGTATTAGGGTCAGAATTCAAGGTAAGCTTTTGATGTCTCAGGAAATCCTTGCCTATCGGACAAGTTTGTATCAGACGTGGACAGGCAGAAGAAGAACAAAAACTGTTATACACCAATTTAGCAATGCCCTAGCGCGTTGTAGGTTGTGGTCTATTTGATTAATTCTAGTCTGAATTCATGTTTGACTGACTTAATGCTTATGAAATGCTTGTCTTTTGTCTGTAGTTTCAAGCCTCTTCTGATGCAGATTGAAGCAATTAACGTGTCGATGGCGGGGAGAGGTTCACCCCTTTTGAGGAGCGAGGCAGAGATCTTTAAGCTTTCGTCATAGTCGTCGAGTGTTGGATAGATTACTCCTAGTTCTTTAAGGTCTAGAGCTTTGGGAAACTCGATTATGTTGAATATTGTCGTGAAGTCTTTTGCAGTGTGCTTGCCGCTTTTCAGGAGATCTATTAGGAGGTTTGTGTCGTAGACGACCTCTTCCATTCCAGCTTCCTGCCTTCGTCGTAGTACCTAACGGCCTTTTCCAGATTCATAGAAGTCACGTCGAGTTTGGATTCTCTTAACATCGCAGCTAGTTTTTCCGATGGCACGATTCCCCGTTCGATTATCTCTAATCGTCCGACATAGTCCGTCAGTGCCTTCCTCACAACCTCACTCCATTTGACTTCAGAATACTTCTTCATCTTGTCATGGAGTTCTTCCGGGATAGAAACTGTAACGTTTACCATGTGTCAAGCGTATGTGACTGCACATATTTAAGGATTTACACAGAAATATGCACCAGGAAACCAGCGCGGGCGCATGGCTGTTCCTAAATTCGTTTAGGGCAGTTGATGGTTCTTGTCTGCGTCAACCATGAAAAGAAATGGTAGCAAAGTCTCGACAGGGCCACTACAGCTTTTGTTGCACCATATGTGAGCTAACGGTATCCTTTTTTCGGAAGCTTTAGTATTTGCTGAGCAGGTACTTGAGCACCTGCAGCTTTTGAATTTCGGAAGTTCCCTCGTAGATTTCGGTTATTTTTGCGTCGCGGTGGTATTTTTCAACTCGGTACTCGCCGAAGTATCCATAGCCTCCTAGAGTTTGGATTGCCGCGTTGGTGACTTGCATCGCAACGTGTGACGCGTAGTACTTCGCCATCGCCGTGGCCATGGGATCCATTTTTCCATCATCAACCAGCTGGGCTGCCTTGTAGGTTAGCAGTCTTGCGGCTTCGATTTTTGTGGCCATTTCGGCCAGTGTTATGCCGATTGCTTCGTGCTGCAGTATCGGCGCGCCGAAAGCCTCGCGCTGTTTGGCGTATTTGAAGGCTATTTCCCAGGCTCCTTGTGCCATTCCGATGGCCTGGGCTGCGACTCCTACTCTTGTTTTGTCGAAGAATTCCATGGAGTAGTAGAAGCCTTTGTTGAGTTCGCCGACGATGTTCCAGTCTGTGACTTTGACGTTGTCGAAGTTGAGTTCGCCTGTCGTTGAGGCTCTTATTCCCATTTTGTTGTGCAGTTTTGTGGATTCAAAGCCTGCCGTTCCTTTTTCGACGACGAACAGTGTTTCTCCTCGGTGGGTGGGTCTGATTTTCGTGTCCGTTTGCGCTAGGACTACGACGAAGTCGGCCATTGTGGCGTTTGTTATGAAGGTTTTTTGGCCGTTTATCCACCATTCGTTTCCGTATTTGGTTGCTGTGGTTTCCATCTTGGTGATTTCGCTTCCGCTGAGGTTTGGCTCTGTGAATGCTGCTGCGGACATGTAGTCGCCTCTGCAGATGGGGGGCAGGTATTTTTCTTTCTGTTCTTTGGTTCCGTGTGTTTGGATGAATTCACTTCCGAAGTTGCCGCTTGAGATTGCCACCCCCAGTGATGAGTCGCCTCGGCACATCTCTTCGACTGCGATGCACGTCTCAAGTAGCCCGCATCCTTGGCCGCCGTATTCTTCTGGAAAAGCCATACTGGTGAAGCCCAGTTTCGCTGCTGCCTTGTACAAGTCCAGCGGATACTCCTCTTTCTTGTCGAGGTCAAGGGCCATCTCGAGTTTGAACTCTTTTTGGCAAAAATCTCTCACGGCGTTTTTCATGTGGAGTTGTTCTTCTGTTAAATCGAATTTCACTTGTAGAACCCTCTTCCAGCTTTCTTTCCGGTCCAGCCCTTGCTCACGTAGTCTTCGAGCAATGGGCAGGGTTTGTACAGTTCCATGTTGTACTTGGCGTATAGCTCTTTAAGCTTGTTGGCTATAATGTCGAGTCCTGTTCGGTCTGCGTGTTCGCATGGGCCTTGGGGCCAGTATGTCCCGAGCTTCATTGCCGTGTCGATGTCTTCGGGGTTTGCCGCGTCGTCGTTGATTAGCCATGCGGCTTCGTTCACTGCCACTGCCCATGACCTGTCGACGTCGTACTCGTCTAGCAGGTTGAACGGTATTCTGGGCCGGCCTTTGGTCCAGTCGTAGAAGCCTGCGCCTGTTTTTTGTCCGAACTTGTGTTCTCTTATGAGGGGGTCGATTACTTCTGAGCATGGTTTGAACCGTTCGCCGTAGGCTTCGTACAGTATTCTGCCTACTTCGTAGTCTATGTCGAGTCCGACGAAGTCGGCGAGTTCGAACCATCCCATCGGGAAACCGCCTGTGTACTTCACTGAGGCGTCGATTCCCAGCATGGTTGCTTCTTTTCGTTGGTAGGCCCAGAAGGCCTCGTTGAACGCTGCGCCCAGTATGCGGTTTACTATGAAGCCGCGCACGTCTTTTCTGACGATGACGGGTGTTTTTCCGAGTTTCCGTGCGAGTTCTGCGAGGGCTGTTATGGTTTCTTGGCTCGTGCCGTCTCCCTTGACGACTTCGACGAGTGCCATCTGGTGGGGTGGGTTGAAGAAGTGCATTCCGGCTACTTTGTCTGGGCGTTTGGTTGCTTTTCCCATCTCTGTTATGCTAAGCGTGGAAGTGTTAGATGCGAGTATCGCGTGCGGCGGAGTCACTTGGTCGAGTTTGGCGAACACGGTTTTTTTCAGGTCCATGTTTTCAGGAGCCGCCTCTATCGCGAAGTCGACATCCTTGCCCGCCCGCTCATAACTGGTCGTCGTGGCCACTCGTGCCAGTGCCGCTTCAGCGTCCTCTTGCCTTATACGCCTCTTTTCGACAAACTTGCCCAAGCTCCACTTTATTTTTTCCTTAGCTTTCTGCAGAATCTCGTCGTTTATATCCACCATCGTGACTTCGTACCCATTCATCGCCAAAAGCTCAGTTATACCATGACCCATCGCACCAGACCCGATAACCGCTGTCCTCCTTATTTTCTCGGCCGTCAAAATCTTTCCTCCCATGATACGTCTTAGTGTGAAAGGAAAACCGTAATAAAACTTGTGAATCTGCACTTTGGGAACTTCCACAAAAACATTCGAAGCTCGCACTGACAGCGCTTCAAGAACTAAATTAGTTAGCCATGGACTGGCTCGTAAGTAAAAAGAGGGATTGCGGGAGACAACCCGAAAAAAGTTCGGGAGCTGATATCCACTCTAACACTCTAACGTGAAACCGTGTTCGGGGGGTGTGATTAATGAGAAAAAAAGGGGTTTTGTGGGTGACGTCTCTACCGTGGCATATAGAGCCCTGCTCAAACTCGATTCAAGCAGCAGAATTTTCAAGAAAGGACCAGGATTTCAGGAATCCTTTTCAACGAGCATGGAGGACTAAGACAATCTGCCTGTCAAGATTTGGAGCATCTCTCCCGTAGTCTTGTCTCTTGTAGCCATATCGTGCAATTTCTTCAGTTTTTCCGGACCAGCCAGCGACACATTGTATCTGTAAGCTTCATTTTGTTCATCAGCGGGCACATCAATGCTCGAGAACATTACTGCAGAAGTATTTATTCGCAGACGACTCTGCAATTTCTCAGCACGTTCTTTGAGAGTAAGGTATTTGTTAACGTCAGGCACTTTCGCCGTACATTCTCCCACAATGACGAGTTCTGGGTCTGAACAGAATGCGAGAATATCTGGTGCTTCCTGTAATATGCCTGCATAGCCAAGCCACTCCGTTCTGAGTCCACATAGATGCAACAACGTGGTCACGGCATGCTCAAAATTGTGAGGAGGGCGCCTTGCCTTTCCTCCAAGGAATTCAAACAGTTTTGTAGAGCCTTCATCAAAAACTTCGTGTGAAGCAATGCGTGGATTTAGCGCCAGCTGCAAATTGCGTGCGGACCGCTGATCACATTGACCATATTTTTCCCACTGTTTTGAGAACAAGTAGAGTTGAACATCAGCAACATTCTCGAGCTCGAAAGACTTGAAAACATGAACAAAGGGTCCCGAAGTTACCGTTTTTCCGCCTTTGAGATTTTCCCGGAACCTCTTGGTTTTGCGTCCATAACATATTACGGACAATAGTAAATCATCGGGGTGTAGGGACTTGTGAATTCGAACTGTAATCTCGAGTTTCTTTCCTTTGAGTGTGGCGTTTTCTAAAGCTATGAAATTCGGAAGAAGAATGCTGCATCTGGAATCGTTGCAATAGTTCTCTTGAAAATAATATTTGGGCAGGTTCAAGATATATGCCATTGCCTCTTCAACATTCTGGTAGGGTGGATCAAAACAACGTATCCTCGCGTCTATCTCCTTAAAGATATTCGCCAATTCATTTTGCAGATTGTGGCTCTTGCTCCACTCGTAAAGATCAACTGGCCATTCAACATTCCACCACTCTTTTGCCCACGAGCTGTCCCCTCGATGACGGTCTTCAATCCCGAGAGGAGGAATTGGTTCATTGAAGAAATTTATCCTGAGACCATCTATCTCAAAAATGCCAGTACTGATTTTCTGAAGAAGCTCGTCAAATTCATCAAGGTTCAGTCTCTCATGTATTACCACAAAATCCTTGACGTCAACCATTCTTACGCTCTTAGTCGGAGATTCTTTGGCTAGAGCTAAGATTTTTGTTCGAACGTTGTACCAGGTTTGACCATGATTGACTGCGGCTGTTTTGAGATCGACGCTTTTGTAGAACTTTCTTCGTTCATTGAAGATTTCAATAGCCTCTGAAACTCTGCTCAGACCAACATCACCTCTGTGAGGCTAATGATGTCGACCAATATTAACGTGGACGCCTTTTCATCAGTTACCAATTGAACGGGTGCAAGCGGCTGGACCGATTATTGCTGCAGCTATTAGGAGGAAGACTCCAAGAATTGACAACGGGCCCCCAAACAGGCCACCTAGAAAACCGAATCCCAATACGAACTCTTGAACGAAGACCTCTCCCTTCGTAGGCATAATTCAACGCTACAGAGCATTTGCATTTATGCCTTTTTTTCTTCACTTTGTTTTGGTCTTGTCCATAGCTTTGAGACGGGGGTACTTCTTTTCAAAATAGTGCTTGTCCCTTTCCATTATGCCCTGCATCATCATGTCAATTTGGCCTTGCATATCACAAGCGTCCTCGAACACCTTGGCTTTGACACGCAGCTTCTAGGCAGCCAAAACTACGTGTTAAACAAGCTTCAAAACCTTCACAGCCAAGAACTAGCCAAGATAAGAGAGGCAACTCATAAAGAACAGTCAGACGCGTTTCCTGAGGAGCTTCTCAGGTCATCTTCCATTCGGCACAAAAGAAGCCTACGTTAAAGAGATAATGGCAGCGGACTTGAACAGGCTTGCGAACGTCAAAAGGATCTCCGGATTCTTGATGCAAACAAAACAACGCTTTTTGACAAGTCTACAGCCTTTCTTTCTAATTATAGAGCGCACTCTATCCTTCTGGCTTTTTCCAATTCTTGTGTGCTCGTGTGCATCTGTTGATCATTATCGTTGCGCGGCAGCCAGAGCATTCTGTCTTATAAGGGGCATCAACTGTCGGGCGGAACGAGGAAAACTCTTTCGGAATCCTGTTTTGTTTCATGCATTTAGGGCATTTAGTCCAGATCTCGTTGTCAACTGGGTATGACCACGCAGTAGAGGCCACAATGTTTTCTGCATCATGTCCAAATCTCTCTTTCGCGAGATCATACCCTCCTCCAATAGCAATCTGAATACCTATACTCAAGATAACACCGCCTAGGAACAAGAAAACTTGCCCGCCTCTGATCTCGCCTGGATTTCGGCAATAAATGATAAACGATTGTGAAAGTCCTTCTTGGAGTTCCCAAGCTGCACCAGTCCAGTTTATGGGTCTGTCTGGCATTGTAAGCCAGCCGCCTTTCCTTTCTGGGAATGTTTGCGTTATCTCATATTTGGAGGAATCAACGTTGAAGTACAGGTCAGTTCGAACGCCTGGGGCAAAAGTCACATTGAGTTCAGAAGTGAGGTTGCCGAAGATTTCCTGACTGTTGACCCCGAATCCAAAAGGAAGAACAAAGGTGTAATAGCCTCCACTTCCAGACCGAAAAGTATCCTCAATCTCAAAGTTTCCTGAAATGCTTCTTGAACCTGTTCCATTAGAGTAGTACTGTGACCATATAGCTGTTCCATATGAAGAAGAATAATTGAACGACATGTTTTCAGGCTGTGACGAGATCTTTCTGCTCATATTGAATGGAAAGCTCAGTAGGAAATTATATGTGCCGTTCTCGTCACAGTTAAAGTAGTACTGAAAGAATAGTTCATTCGGTTCAGCAGACGCGATGACTACTAGTAGATATGGAGAGACATTTGTCTTGTTAACCAGTGTTCCAAGTCCACTGTAGTTAGGATTCACCGTTGACAGCCTCGGTACAAGGGAAGGAAATACGAGAAAATACGCGGAGAAGCAGGAAACCGCAATTCCTGTTATGATGAAGACAATGAAAAAGATTGTTTTCGTTCTAGGTGTCCTATCTCTAACCATACATCTACTGTCATAGAATGGCTTTTTAATAACACTTCTCATAGAAACAGGGCTGCTTGGAACAGTGATGATCATGTTGGTCATAATCCTGCGCCCGCGCGTTCCTGTTTCAAAAATCGTTAGAGTCTCAACTGCTTTTTTGTACTCAGCCATGTGAGAACTCAATTCTGGCGCGGGCGGGTACAATGCGTGTACTGCGTCGTGTGTTACTACTTCTGCAAGAAATCTGAGATTGCTTTTCTCAATTCCTCGAAACTGAGATACCCATGTTTGGGCAAGCCCAAGGACAATATCATGGCGGAAACAGAAGGTGGCGGATTTCTTGACTCATCCCTTACTTGGAAAACAACCAGAGTCTTGACACCATATTCCTTTGCTCTTTCCAACTCCATCAAATGACCGTTCGGGACCGTAACCTCGAAAACTGAGTGCTTGCAGCTATGAAGAAGCACCATATCCTGATCATGGATCTTATCAGGAGGGACTTCGAACTCCAAAGCCAGGATCGGTTGATAACCCAAATCGGACACTATGTCTTCGATTTTTCTCAATACTGAAATGTTGTCATAGTTTCCTCCGATGAAAACTCGCTTTTCAAACTTTCCTGGAATCTCGCTAAGTGAGTACTTCTTGGTTTTTGATGGGCCCTCAGAGACGGGCTTTTCGACACCTTCTCCAAAATATTCAAACAACTTCACCAAGTCTTCAAGTTGATTTTCCGAACCGGTGAATGTGACATTCCTTTTCCTCAAGAACTCTAGAAATGTGTCCTCATTAACGACTATGTCGATTATTTCAACTTCTGTCTTCTCTTTCGTTTCCTTCAAAAGAGCTTCTACTTGCTTGTAGCCACTGTAGCCTGTCCCGCCGCTCATTCCAACAAAAGTTGGAAAGACGCACCAAAAAGAGTAATCGTATATTAATTGTCGACTTTCGACCAGAAAAGCATAGCTGAAGCCTTCCGACCTGCCAGTACCATGGTGAAAACGATAAACTAGAAGTCTGTCTGCACCCCAATCCAAGTATCCCTTCAGATTGATTATGAATTCTATCAGTGTTGCATTGGTTATGCCCGCCAAACCTCGGACTCGAATATCCCGATCTCCGAAAAGCAACTCGAGATCATTACTAGATTTCCGGAAAACGTAGTCTTCTGCGGTTTCAGAAGCCCACTGTCTTATGTTCGCTTCTTCTGGGTGTTTGAACTCTTTATGTTTGTGAAACTGACACAAATCATGGTTGTTGTAGAAGTAGAGATGAAGAGAAAGATTCGTCCATTTGCTGAAGTCAGATTCGCTGGATTCAGTCCTTAGGTGAAAATTGAATCTGACATTCTCAGCAGAAGCATCAGATACATAGTCGACTCCTACCTTAGGGGTTTCGTACTTCACGCTTTTGAAGTTGGCATTTTCCATCCCTGCAATCTTGGCGATGAGCTGCCCAGCTCCCAGAAACTCAAGATATAAGTCTCTCATGGAACTGAACTATGGAATAGTTGGTATTCTGTTTTTCGGATCCGCAAATGAATTTAGCACGTGCGGGTATACAATAGCGCGTGCTAGGGCATTCAAGATACAACTTAAAAGTATTGCTACAGTTATGCTTTCAGATATTTGTTAATGGATGAGCGCCGCTTCGATCGACGACATTAAGATTGCAGCTCAAAGTAGACGGCTGCCGAAAATGTCGTGGAGTTGCTGTTACCTTTTGCGTCAAAGTATTCTATCTGAAAATCCAGTCTTCCAACGTAGAAATAGATTCCTACCGAACTGAGAGGTTTCACACGGGCAACCAATGGAACTGAGCCTTCATACTTGTATCCTTGAGAGTATGCTATGTCTCGAACGTCTTCTCGCATGTAGAATGTGTTCTCACTGTTGTTCATGTCCACATTGTCAGTGTACGGACTGAAGGTTTTGATGGTCAAATTGAACTCGACAGGATGAGGACTCATAATGAAGATTTCCACTTCTGCATACGTTTCAAAGCTGCTGTAGTAGTCCTGGCCTTTTAACCACACTATCTTCGAGTAACCACTGATGCGAGGTTCATACGCGTAGAGCTCATGCTGTATCTGTGCGTTTTGCGCTGAGATGTTATTGGCTGCAGCGTTAAGGGCGCGCGCTAGGAATCCATGAATGCCTTTCGTTTTTCAGGTACTTTGCCAGCAAAAGAGCCTCTTCACTTATCAAAGTGTTGATAGTCTATTTGCTGCCGTGCCAGATTCTCGGAACCTCAACTTCACGTTCAAAAAACTGGTTCAGACCTTCAGCCAAGTTGTCAGCTTCAAACTCGCAGAGATGAATCCTCTTGCCGCGCGCGGTTGGATTCGCTGCAGCCATGAACGAGACTCAATGGGATGCTATTTTGAATAATTTCAAAGATTCAGAGTCACTCGTTAAAAGTGATGATGTGGGTTCTAGGCGTGAGCCGCAAGAACCTGAAAACCAAAAGAATGAAACAAAAGGGGTGAAGCCTATGTCTGCGCGCGCTCACGGTTAAACAACGTTGTCGAGGCATTCGTTGTTTCATTTGAAATTATGAAGATGTGAATCCTTTGAAAGAGCTTGCAGAGCCGATTCAATCCGTTCGAATTTGCGACAAAGATAAAAGTTGCGATATCTCTATAGCTTTAAGCGGGGTTAGGTTATGTTGTACCGTGGAACATTTTCCAAAGTAGCATATCTCACCGTATGCATTTTTCTCTTGCTAGGCATCACCTTAATAGGTTTGTTTGTTTCAGCGACAGGTTCGACGCCAACGACTCAACCGACGCCGACGATTAGCTCAGTACCAGTGACTGACGTGACACCAGCGACTGACTCGACGCCAGTGACTCAATCAACGCGGACGACTAGCCCGGTGTCGACGACTCAATCGACGCCAGACATGGCTATGCCCAACGCTACCAATGAAACAACCAATGGAACGTTTATCGTGCTTCCTCAAGAAGTCAGTGTGAATGTCGGTGACACGTTTTTCGTTTCCGTCTTTGCTGAGAACGTCAGAAACATGTATGGTTGGCAGGTCATTCTTTTTTTCGACCCGACAATTGTAGAGTGCCTTAATGTTTCTGTTCCTGGCCAGCAAGTGTTTTCAGACAGATACCCAGTGTCTCAGGCTCTTATAGACTTCAACAGCACAGAATTTACTAAGAGACCATTACAATCTGTTCAAAACGGTGAAGGATTCGTGCTTACCGGCGATTGTCTGTTGGGGCGAAATCAAACGACGTTTTACGGTTCAGGATTTCTATGTCAAGTGACGTTCAAGGCACTTTCTTCAGGCTCATCAAACCTTGCCTTGTCCACGGCTGACGTCCAGCCGTTCAGGACATATTATCTTGACGAAGGATTAGATCTGATAATACCCTCGTTGTCTAACAGTAGTATCACCGTGCTCACTAAATAGCCCGCATTCGTGTTCCGAAATCTGTAAAATAGTCTCTTGATCTCGTAATTGACAGTGCACGCGCTGGCTATTGTGTAAATTGGCGGCCATCTTGGATATATTCGAAGTCAGTATTCACTCGTTCTTCGTCTTTCTCCACATTCTTGGAGTGCGCTATTCCATCTTTGGTGAGATGGTACGCGCTTTCGTGCTGACAGAGATGCTAAGTTAAGACGTAGTCCAAAGAGGAGGGCCTTAGCGCTCTTTTGGGTTTTTACACTGAGGATGTGTGTGAAGCCGAGGTTGAGCGCACATATTTTTTAACCAGGTCGCTTTTGTTGACGGCGTTGAGTTGTTTGAAGAGGAAGTCAAACTTGTTTTCGATTTCAGCTGCAATCGCGTCGCGCGTCTTTTGCGGCAGACTCATGATCTCTTTCTTGAACGGCCCCAATGCTTTTTTTCTGGTCTTGTAGAGGAATTGTTCCTCGGTCTCTCCTTGCTTTGCCTCGCTTGCCGCGTTGACTTTCAGCCATTCGTACATTTTCTTCTTTAGATCAGCTGGGAAGTGTTTTGACTCGTAAATCATGTTCTGGAATTCCGTGGCCAAGTGCACTTCAGCTGTCCCGCACTCGACGAATTTGTGGAAAGCCTCAGGAGGCAGGGTTGATGCTCCATGCTGAACGGCTCCCGCCAACCCATACTCTCTGCGGGCAATCTCAGAAAGCGTCTTTAACGTGTTGAAGTCAAGGTTCACCTGCGCAACGGAGCCGTCGGGCAGGACAACGCCGCCGTGAGTCGTTCCCGTCTGAACAGAAATCTTGCTGATTCCAACGAATCCCACGGGTAACCTCTCTTTTAGGCCGGCCATAAACCCGTGCAGATCCTCAGGCGTCGAGTTCTGATGCCCAATCTCACCAATCTCTCCACCCACCGAAACCGTAATCCCTTGCGGCTCAATTCCACGAATGAACCGCGTGAGTTCTGCGCAGACCTCACAGTTCGGAAGCTGCTGTTTCTTCACATCGAGCTGGGATAAGTCCACAAGTGTTGATGAGTCAATGTCGATGTTGTAGAAACCCGACTCGATTGCATCGCGGATCAGAGCCTTCAAGCCTTCCATTTCCTTATCAGAGTTCTCCTTGAACTTGACGGCGTTGACTTGAAAGTGGTCTCCTTGGACAAAAACAGGCCCAGAATAACTCTCCTTCAAAGCAGCCGCCAAAACCACATCAGAATACTCTGCCGGGGACTGACCGGTGTAACCAATCTCGGATCTGGCAATTTCAAAGATGAACGCGCCAGAATTGTTTCGCTTGGCAACTCTGAATATGCTACGGGCCAAGTCGTAGGTCATGCTTCTCAGGTTTATCGCAGGGACCGTGAAACCGTCGAACCTGCCCCTGCCACGGGCCACGTAAAACTCATTGATACTACACGGATAAACCCCTTCCTCGCGTGCAACGTCACGAATCCTCTTGGCCAATTGCTTCTTCTTTGACAAATCATCACTGACGATCAGTTCCATCACAGTCCTGTCTAAATCAAGCGATTTTCCTTCTGTCATGCTCTCAGTCTCCGAACCGATTCTGGTTTGTACACATCCAATTCTCTCATATCAATATTTAACTCGTGTGCAGTTGCCACTGCTAACTTATGGTTTGAACCACGGGAGCCTCAAACGACACATTTGCAAAACCTCACAACGAACATGGAAAATTCAGACTTCCTAGGCAGTTGAATCGTTATGCGCGCGCTATGTACCTTTCATTGAGTGCAGAAATTGTGTGCGTAACGATTAAATAACGTCCACTAGGTTCTTACCAGCAGTGATTCGCTCTTGAGCATCGAACTTCCTGAAGCCAGGATTCTTGCGAAACAGGTGAACACGGAGCTTCAAGGAAAGCGAGTAACATCCTGTCATCTGCAGAACTATCAGAAACTCCAGAAGATAGGCTTCGTGAACAAGGACATAACTGCCTTCGATAGACTCTCAAACGGCAAAGTTGAATCTGTAAGTTCCAGAGGCAACGTCATCCGACTCAAGCTTGACAACAAGATGAACCTGATTCTTGCACCAGAATACGGCGGCAGAGTCCTGTACCACGCCAAAGGAGACACCGTCATCGAAAAGTTTCACCTTAAACTCAGTTTCAGCGACGGCTCGGCCTTGACGGTAGCCCTAACAGGCATGGGCGTCATCCAAGCACTGAAAGACGACGAGCTGGAACAAAGCTATGTCTACAAGCGAGACTTCTCCGAAGTCGCCTCCCCTATGGACGAAGCAGAATTCACGTTTGGAAGCTTTTCAAAGCAGCTGACCGGCAAAAACGTGAATGTCAAGTCTGTGCTCGTCGGCAAAGACGCCGTCATAGTCGGTTTGAGCAACAGCGCTTTTCAAGACATACTCTACAGGGCCAAGATTCACCCGCAAAGAAAGGCGTCCGAACTCACCGAAATCGAAAAACACGCCCTCTACGACGCGATAAGATGGGTGATACGACAAAGGATCCATCTGGGCGGAAAAGACCAGTTCATGGACTTCTACGCAAAACAAGGAGGCTACACGCCTGCTATGGGACCGAACATGAAGGATAAAACCTGTCTACTGTGCGGCACTCCAATAGAAAAACTGAGTTTGGGAGGAGGCCAAGTCTACTTCTGCCCCAAGTGCCAAAAATAGCTCCAGCTAGAGCGCGAACCTGATGATATCTGCTTAACTCTCATTCATAGCTTGAATAAAGAAAAGAGGGGAAGGTGCTACCAGTGGTAGTCCCACTCGTAGTATATTGTTGCTGTGCCATCTGCGTCTACGTTGATTACCCATGAAAGAGTGGAGCCTACTCTGGTGGCTGAGGGCGTGGATGAGACTAGGTTGTAACCGTAGATGTCTTGTTGGATGAGAATCTGGACGCTTGTCGACTTGTGGTTTGTGATTGTCACGTTTATTCCTTGGTCCTGGTACCCACTTTGGATTATCGATTTTGTCACCGTTGAGGTCACTGTGATGTCATAAGCATAGTTTACTATCACGATGCTCTCTGCATTCACAGGCGTGTAACCGATGCTGTCTTCGCCCACCCAAGCCTTGCCTCGGTAGAACTCCACCGTTCCAGCCGCAAGCGGCTCGCCCGACGTGTTGTTCAAGTGGTAACGGTTCTGCACGTCGCCACTTGCCCAGAAATATTCCTGCCGCAGACCAACAGTGCCGTTGAACAGAGGCAACCTGACGGTAGCGCCCTTATCAAACGACAGCCTCGCGCCGTAAGTGTACTCATGGTACTCATCTGTTGAAGTCGATGTAGTCGACGCAAAGTCGGCTGAAAAAGAGAGTGCGACTGCGTTGCCGTAATAGGGCTGATAGATTGTGCCGCTGTAGACTGTGTGGGGGCCGCCGCTCACAAGCACTAGGGTGAAGTTGCTCCAGCTTTCCACGTTTTCTATTGTTGCCCAACACTCTAGACTGGACGTTTCTAGATCGACGAAGTACGTGGGTTTCCATGTTGGACCTCGCATCAAATAAGAGACGTTTAGCTGATACTCTCCCGGCGACGAATCCGTCGCAACCTGCACAAGGATCTTGGGTCCCTGCACTTGAACCACTTCTGACAGGACTATCCGTGTTATCTGTGTTCCCGGAATCATGATGGTTCCGTTACCAGCCTCCAGAAGCAACATACTGTCCCAACTGAGGAACTTGCCCGTATAAGCGCCATCTTCTGTGTAAACGGTTATCACGTCGCCCCTCTCGATTATCGGATGACTCTCCTCGCTCGTCGTGATTTTGACAACATTAACTCCGGATACCGTCAGCGTGTCAGTCAACGCGCCCGATGGAAGATAAAACTGAACCGTGTTAACGCCCTCCTCAAGCTTGATCGATTCTTCATAGTTTACGAAAGTCATACCGTTTCCGTACACTGTGACTTTGTCTGCGGCATTCTCATCCGTTTGAACAGTTGTACTCCTCATAGGACTCACAACTGTCAATCTCACAGCTGCAAAGACGGCTCCGACAGCAGAAACCGCTACGATGATGCACAACAGCGCCATCAATTTTCTCGCCGAAAAACGCGTAGAATTACCCATTTCCGAAGCCTTCCTGAATCCTTCAAGTACAACAGACCCCTCGTCCTATTTTATTCTAATCCCTAGTACAGAACAACCTAGAAACTAGAACGGTCTCGAACAGCTCCCTTTTCATCGCTCTCGACACTTAACCATCGTCTTCAGAATCGAAGAACTCAGCCACAAAATCGTCAAGCACACTCCCTGCCTCAAGAAGAACCAGCTCTGCGAAAACCCTCCTGACAATTTCCGCCTGAACTCTCAAATGTGACATCTCCGCACTGTCAAGTCGCCAACAGTTCCAGTTAGAAAGTGTGCCGTTGTCCCTCCGGTCACCTTGCATCGCGTGACATCAAGTCTGCCTGTCTATTCGTTTCCTTTTCGGCCAAAAGTTTCGGCAATTCAACCTCAGCCCACAGCCTGCCGTAACGCACCTCGTCAGCAGGTCGCTTGGACGTTAGTTGACGGCTGTCCACGCTTGTGGCAAACTCGCAGGCGCCGTCCTCGCATCTTCTGGACCTGTTCACTCCTTCAACGCCCTCCTCATCAAATTCTGAATTGCTTCACTCATCCCTCCAGGATAGTTCACAACCACCCTGCGAGCAAACTCTCGCACCAAATCGCCAGGAACCCGGTACAAAGTAATATTCACAAGAATGCTCTCTCTACCCACGTCGATACCTTCACCTTGAAGGCAAGCACCAATGTTCCTCTGCTTAATCACGACCTTAACCTCTCATTGCGCGGGTCAATTTGTTGAGCTTGACGAATCGGCCTTTCAAGAGGGAAACTCGAAGGCTTTCTGACCAGAGGACAACAACCTCGCATTGTGAGGGAATTGTTTGGGCAACACGCCTGAATATGCTCTGGTGAAAGCACGACTCATCAAGCTCAAACTACACTCCTGCCTTTCTGAGCATAAAAGACAGACGCAGAAACAACACCGCACTCACAGGGAGAGTCAGGTTAAAGTGACTTTTAGTCTAGCGCACATGCCCATTCTTAAATCGCCGTGAGAAGTGACCTATGATTCAGCTTTTGCCTCGCCTGTGGACAAACATGCGCCTAGCGCGCATGCCTGTTCCTAAATTCGTTTGCGAAGTGTTTTGTGTTTCTGGCTCTGCTCCGTCTATGGATGGTGATGTGTCTTGGGACACGATGAGCGTCGTTTAGAAGGGGCGACTCAACTCTGTCACACTTGCGCCCGCGCTTCCGTGTTAAGCGTCGGCGTGGTTTTGGAGAAGGTGTTTTCGGATATTGATCCTATGTTCATAATGTTTAATCAGGAGAAAGACCTTCAAGACAACGTTACTGATGCACGTGCGTGTAGTGGCCAGTATGAAGGATGATTTGCATGGTTGAATCTGTTGTTCAGTCACGCGCCGAGATAGTTGTGGGCTTCACTGAAAAGCCGAAGATTCGTGTCTTGCATGTTGACGACGAACTTGGTTTGTTGAAGGTTGCGAAGCAATGTTTGGAAGTGCAGGGCCCGTTTCAGGTTGATTCTGCAAGCTTTGTTGAAGAAGCATTGGCAAAGCTTGAGAGAGAGCAGTATGACGCAGTCGTTTCTGACTATCAGATGCCCGGGAAAGACGGCTTAGCTCTTTTGAAGGAACTGAGAAACAGGAATGATTCCACTTCATTCATAATGTTCACTGGTAAAGGCCGCGAAGAAGTGGCAGTCCAAGCATTAAACCTCGGTGCAGACGCGTACGTGAACAAAGCAGGAGAGCCGGAGACTGTTTACTGCGAGCTTGCCCACAGCATACGCAATTCAGTCGCAAAGAAGGAAGCTCAGGAATGCCTTCTCTATCAAGCTGAATTGATGCAGAACGTCAGCGACGCGATTATCGCAAGCGACGGAAATTTCGTTTTGACTTCCTGGAATCAAGCTGCAGAAAAAATGTACGGTTGGAAGGCAAACGAAGTCATAGGTCGCCTTGACCAAGATGTCCTTCAATCAGAATTTGTTGGTATCGACCGTGCACGGGCAATTCAGAAGCTTCGAGAGACAGGAAAATTCTCCGGCGAACTGATTCAACTTCATCGAAATGGTCACCGAATCAATGTAGAATCAAACACTATGGCTCTCAGAGGGAAAAACAGTCAGACTATCGGATACGTTAGCGTAAACCGAGACATCACTGACCTCAAAGACGCAGAAGAAACTCTCAAAGAGTCTGAGGAAAAGTGGCGTTCACTGGTTGAAATGGCTCCTGATGGCATGGCGACCACAGACACGAAGGGGTTCTTCACGTCAGTCAACAGTGCTTTTCTAAGGCTGACAGGCTACAAAAGGGAAGATATCGTCGGCAAGCATTTCACGAAACTGCAGACTATCGAACCCAAAGACATTCCGAAATACCTGAAGCTGATGATTTCTGCATTGAGAGGAAAACTGCCTGAACCATTCGAATATTCCTATGTCCGGAAAGACGGAGCTATTAGCTGGGGAGAAGCGCATATCGGATCTTTGAAAAAGAACGGCAAGACGATAGGTTACCAAGTGATCTTCAGAGAGATCACAGAACGCAAGAGAGTAGAAGCGAAACTGCTTGAAAGTGAAGAGCGTTTTCGTCTGCTTTTTGAAAATGTGTCTGTTGGAGGGTCTTTGATGGATGCTGATGGTCATGTGGTAGCGGCCAACGATGCTGATTGTCGCTTTCTCGGCTATACGCAAAAAGAACTGGTTGGAATGCACTTTTCGAAGTTCACGCATCCAGAAGACTTGAAGAAGGACTTGGAACTGTATAGGGAGCTAATGAAAGGCAAACGAAACACTTACACAATTCAGAAGAGGTACCTGCGGAAAGATGGGAAAGCAGTTTGGGGACGATCAAGGGTGTTTTCGATTCGAGACGACAACAAACGCCCAAAGTGTGCTATTGTCATTCGTGAGGAGATGCCCGAAGAGAGGAACCGGTGAGGCGGGTAGTCTGATAGAGACGGGATTCTAATACGTCACTGGAGACTAGCGCGCGTGCTTGTTCCTAAAATGGCAAAAAATGGTACTAATTCTGCTCCTTGTGTTCGGGTCAGTTTTAGGAGCTTGGATTCCGAATAGAAATCAGGACAAGTGCGAAGGCCAAAAGGGGAATAAAAACCATTTTTGACCAATTTCGGAACAGCCATGCGCGCTAAAGCACATTCTTTGCTGTTTGCCGTGTAAATCCAAAAAAAAGGTGAGGATGTGTTTAAGGTGCCTATCGTCGCGTGACTGTTACCCTTACACTCACGGTGTGGCTTAACGAGCCGCTTGTGCCCTTCACTGTCACTGTGTACGTTCCAGATCTGATATTGCTCGCTACTCTTATCGTCAGCGTTGATGTGCCAGATCCTCCAGAAACTTGAGCCGGGTTAAAGGTCGCGGTTAGGCCAGATGGGACAGACGCCGAGAGTGTGACTGTGCCTATGAATCCGTTGAGGGACGCTATCGTTATCGCCGAGGTTTTGGAAGATCCTGTCCTGATGCTCAAGCTGGTCGGTGATGCCGACACCGTGAAGTCTGCAGTTGGCGGTGGTGGCGGCGGTGGTGTCGTCGACAGCGTGTAATTCGTCGTGAGTGGGCTGCCTAAACCCGTGACATAATCGTAGCCTGGGCCTGCCGGGTACCCGTTTGAGCCGCTCGTGATGTCTCTGAAGTATGAAGCATAAGCCGATGACTTTGCGTCTTGGTAGAAGTTGTTGTTTGACGTGGTGAGCCCTAGAGCGTGGATTGCTGCCCATTGCGGTGCGCCCGCGCTGGTGCCGCCCACTTGGAACCATCCGTACTGGCCAGAATAGCCTAGGCTGTCGTACACCGGAACGCCCGTATTCGGATCTGCGTCGTAAGAAACGTCAGGCACGGCACGCATGCTGCTTGAGAGGCCGAAGTTTGTTTGATAGGCTGGTTTGGGCTCGTAGCGGCTTACGCCGCCGCCGCTTCCGCTCCAACCCGTCTCAACTACTGATCCGGAGACGAATTTGAGGGTTGTTCCGCCGACGGCGACTACGTTCGGTGAACTTGAAGGCCATATTACGCCCGCTCCACTGTCTCCGGAGGATGCGAAGAAGGTGATTCCGGAGGAACTAAAGTAGCTGTCATACAAGGTTTCTGTGCTGAACTCGCTTCCGCCCCAGCTCATAGATACTGCTACGACGTTCGGTTGGCTTGTAGCGTAACTAACGGCGGCGAGAAGATCGCTCAGACTGTTTGATCTGGCCTCAACCAGCAGTATGGTCGCGTTTGGCGCTATGGCGTGAGCCCATTGGACATCCAAGGATGTTTCAAGCGCCCAGCCCGTGTCAACGCTGATCGTCGTTGCCATCTTGTGTTCCACAAAACTGATGGGTAATAGACCGTATTGGGTGCTGAACACGTTAAGGTCGTTCAGGACGTTTGGGTCATCGTAAGCGTCGACGATGGCGATAGTTGTTCCCGCGCCCCCCGCTGAAGGAAGACCATACGCGCTTCGTATCTGCGTCGGAGTGAGAGCATTCGGAGATGGAGTTGCCGCCATCGGACGAACATGCATCAATGGATGCGCTGACCAACCGTTTTCAGGTCGCGCTGCCGATACAATCGATGCAAATCCTGGAAAACCCACAACGAGAATGAACATCGCAACAATGGCAGTGCCGATTCTAGTTTTCATCAACTTTGCCAAGAATCATTCAACCCTTTAACTAGTTTATTTAACTCTGATTCTGTCTAGCTCGTCATTTCTATTTAAGTCTATTTAGAAGATAGTTCTACACTTCTACACAATTCATTAGGTTCGCGTCACGGCCAAAATAGCCCCATTGCCTAGAACAATTTCTCCCTAAATATGCCGTTCCGCAGGACTTGAACCCGTTTGGGTTCTAACCCTCTCGGAACTGAACCAGTTCAGGGTATTAGGAAGCGCAAACTCGCAGTAAAGACTTTTTACCGGTAAAGTCGGGTGGGGGTCCCACTCCCCTACACCTTAATTTCGGGCTTGTTTCGAGGTTATTTTGGCTAAAGAAGACCCTTTCTCGACGTTGTAAGTGAGAGTCGGTCGGAAATTCATTGAAGAATTCAAACTGAGCAAGGCACAGTTCGGGATGCGGTTCATTTCTTGAAGTGTGCTGTGGCTGGCTGCTGGTTTAGTTTTCCGTTTTTAGTGGGCAGCCCGCTCCGCATATTTGGAGGCTTGGGCATTCGTGGCATTTGTCTGGGGCGTATTCTCGTTTTCTGAGCTTCAGGCAGGTGGGGTTTTTCCAGATTTTTTGCCATTTGTCTTTGAGGATGTTTCCGAGTGGGACGAAGTAGCTTTGGCAGGGTATGACTGTTCCGTCTGGTTCGATGGCCATGTTTATGCGGCAGGCGCTGCAGCTTTTTATTCCCAGTTCCAGCTTCAGAGGGTCGGTTTGGCAGTATTCCGTCGGGGTGTACCAAGTGAATTCCATTCCTAGCTTTCTGGTCTGGTTCCTTATTTGGGTCAGGATTGGCTCTAGTGCTGCTTCGTCTAGGGCGAAGGTTTTGGCTATTTCTGGTGCTTTCCCAGAGTAGATCAGGCTGTTGCAGGCGAAGTGTTTGAGTCCGAGGCTGTGGACGAATTCTATCGTGGCGTCTATGTCGTTGACGTTCAGCTGGTTGAGTGTGGTGTTGCTGACCGTATAGATCTGGGATGCGATGGCGTTCCTGAGTCCTTGGACGGTTTCGTCCCAGCTTCCGTTGACGCTTGTTATTTTGTCGTGGACTTCTGGGTCGTGAGATTCAAGGGTTATCTGCATGTGGTCTAATCCTGCGTCGATGAGGGTTTTAAGGTACGCGTTGTCTTTGAGTTTTCGTCCGTTCGTGACGAGGCCACAGACCAGTTCTTTTTCTTGCGTGTGCGCTATCAGCGTTGACAGGTCGTCTCTTAGGGTTGGTTCGCCGCCTGTGAAGACCACTTGGGGGATGCCTAGGGCTTTGAGTCTGTCGATCACGTTCAGCCAATCTCGTGTGGTTAGCTCTTCTGTTTGTTTTGGGCCTCCGGCGTAGCAGTGTATGCACTTGTTGTTGCAGCGGTACGTGAGGGCTATGTCCATGCGGTAGGGTGCGCTCAGCTCTTTTTGGAAGGGTTCTATCTTTTCTACGCCGAGGTAGGAGACTGGGCACACGTCGGGTGTCTTGGCGAAGGAGTTGATGGTGAACAGTGTGTCTTTGACGTCTTTTCTGGCGGTTTCCGCGTCGACCTTGTAGTGTCTTAGAATTCTCTTTGCTGTTTGTTCTTCGTTTTCTCCTCGTATGAAAGAGTGTACGATTTCGGTGGCTGTCCGGTTGAGGAAGATGACTCTGGAGGCGTTTATGACCAGAACTCCTTCTCCGTTTTTCTCTAACCGTAGATGGAGTCTGAGACCGCGGTATTCGCCCTCTGCGACTTTGAGGTGGTGCAGCACCTCTCTGGGTTTTGCTCTCAACTTGTCAAGTACATTCAACTATCTTCCACCTCCACCGGCGCAGGCACAAGCGCAGCTTACGCAAGCACAGGCGCATGCGCAAGCGTGGCACGCGCATACGCAGGATGGTTTTCCGCCCACTGGATGCTGGCTTGGGGGAGACTTGAAAGGCACGAGTTTGTTGGCGAAGTCTTGAACGTTTTTGACGATGTTGTTTGAGGCTGTCTGGAGTCCTCGTACGATGTTATTGGCGAAGTCTTGACCCGGGATTGGTTTGGCTTGGGCTGGCGGGGCCGTTGGTGCGGTGACTGGCGTTGAGGGTCTTTGTTGCCCCGTCGGTGCGTGTAGGCCGCCCCAGTACCACCACCAAGCTGGGTTTGGATAGATGATTATTCCTGGCGGGAAGGCTGTTCTGAAGCGGTCTTCGAATTTGTCGTCGGATAATAGCCACTGGAGGTTCTTGTCCACGGCGTCGCCCTTGAGTTCTGGAGTTCCGGCCTGGGTTACCTGGGTCCAGGCTTTGTCCACTATGGATTTGTAGTAGTTGGTCGTGTCGTCTCTTGAGTAGCCGCGTAGCTTTTGGTCTACCGTATTGGTGAGTTCTACGTAGGTGTGGGCGAGCTTCTGCTCGTCGAGGGTTCCGTCTGGTCTTATGGCGTTCAGATAATCTGTTTCGTAGTATCTCGGTTGTGGAGCCGGCTGGCCTTTGGCTCGTTCGAGTTGGGTGAGTTTTATGAGGGGCTCAGTTTCGGTGACGGCGACCATGCGTTTCAGGAGAAGCCCATAGAGAATCATGGTGAGGACGCGGACGGGCTTCTGATCCAAAACGAGGGCTGCCTCGACGGCCGTGAGCGTTCGGTTGGCGCCCAAAGCTTCGATCGACATGCGGGGCGCCGCGTAAGCCATTCTGCCAATTCTTTTCAAGCCCACGATTATCGCGACGGCCACTATGACAAAGACTAGGACCAATAAAACCGTGGTTGCTGCGTCAGGAAATGGCGCGGAGGAAACGTAGGTGGCTGGGAAAGAAACGCCGGAGGTGAACTGTTGGCCTGGCGACCAGTCTGTTCTGTTCCAGAAGACGGCGGTGTCGTTGTTCGTTTCTGTGAAGACATTGTCGAAGGGTGAGCCTGAGGGGTATTTCACTTCGGTTTTTTGTACGCCTGGTGGGAGGATGATTTCCACACGTAGGTCTGTTATGGAGCCAATGGCGTTGGAGAACGTTGCTTGGTAGAAGAGCAGGCCGACGTTTCCCGGGTTAGTGGTGTCCTCATGGATCATGTTTGGAACTAGAGCGTAAACAACGAACGTGTAGGGCTGGTCCACCTTAACGGGTTGTTTGAGGTAAACGTCGATGCCGTAGTAGCCTCCCGATGATACGTCTTGAAATTGAAGTGCTGCCCCAGACAGGTCTTCCACATACTGAATTTGGAAGCCTCCTTGGGGCATCCCCACACGGAATATGCCTTGAGGTGAACCGGAGCGATACGTGAAGGTTATGTTGTACAGAATGTATATCGACCTGTCCGTGTTGATCTGGATTTGGGCCCACTCTTGGCTTACAGAGGTGGTTACACCCTGAGCCCTGGCGAGTTGCGCCTTTATCATAAATGCTCCGAGGCACAGGATTAGTACGATAACGGATAAGGCGGCGAACTGCCGTTTCGTCACCATGTTGGTTCCTCTGTGAGTTCGAGCTTGTTTCCGCAGTAGCGGCACGTAGCGAAGGGTTTTCCGTCGATAACTTCGGTCTTGGTCGCGTCGATGAGAGCTCCGCAGGTTGGGCAACGTATTTCTTTGGCCTCTAACGGTCCGGTGACCGTTACGGTTTGCTTAATCTCTATAGGTTTTTTCTCTCGGCTAAGGAAGAGCAGGAATCCGGCGACCGCGAGGAAGACCAGTCCCACAAGAAAGTAATCAAGGCCAAGGTTAACTGAGATAACGAAGACGAAGCCCAAGAAGATCAGAACTGCCGACGCCAAGTAGATGGCAGCTCTAAGTATCCCCCGAGCCATAGCGCGTTGCCTCAAACCTAATTTCGTCTACTGATTTCACCTACCCATAGGCCTAGCTTTTAACGCTTTCCTTCCTTCACCTGCTAGACGCCGTGGAGCATTTCAAATGCTTGCTTTCGATGCAACTTGGGAGAAGGAGCGTTTTCTGGAGATTTTTGGTAGATAGCTGCTTAGCGCGAGCTTCGCGCGCAAGCGCTTGCAAAACAAAAACCAGTGTCATTGCAGAAGAAAATACACCACAACGAATGGCAGCATTAGAGAGTCAGCAAACCATAGTTCGAAAGATTATTCGACCAGAGTTTCATGCTGATTTTGACTCTCCTCTTTTTGGCAGAGAGAGTGCGCGCAACCGGTCGAAAATAAAAACTCAAAAACCTTTCCGTGGAGGCCTAGAGAATAGGCAGCAGGAGGATAACTTCATTTTGACTTCTGTAGAACTCGATGTACCAGCGATTAGGATCTCGCTTGTACTCATGCTCCATCGAGTCGAAAGTTTCGCCGATTATCTCGACTCTACTAGCAAAGTTCTCGATCTTCTCTCTAGCGAATTTGCCACCAGGAATCGTCCACGTCGGCAACCCAAGCGCTTTTGGTTCTTCATCGTTAATGATGGCTACGCATGCACGGTACACTTTGTCTTGATCATAATAAGCACCATACATCTTGCGTCCTTTAAGACTTGGAAGATTAGACTCCAACTCAGACCAAGCTTTGCCAACTCCAGAAAGACCGCCTTTCGCTTCCACATACATCACTGTAACAGGATCTATAATTGCTTCCATTCTAACCATGACACCTCACATGCTTTTCATGATCCAGGGCCAGAAATAACGGTTTCCAAAGCTTGGGGCGAAAATTCTGACATTGTATCCAATTTCTCGGCTAATCGGCACATTTATCTGCTAAATGGCAAAACATTATGCAAAGATAGTGGAGGGATACGGCATCAGTGGATATGTGCCGACTGAGACAGTCCTGAAGGCTTTGGCTTCAAAAGCAAGACTGGAGATTTTGGAATGTATCCAAAAAGGAATGTCAAATCCCGGGGAAATAGCTGGGAAGCTGAGTCGACATAGATCAACTATTGAAAAACACTTGAGGGTGCTTTTGACGGCTAAAATCGTTAAGAAGGTTCCATCACTGACTAACGATAACCATCTCACAATTCGCTATAACTTGCAGGGAAATGTGAGAGAACTTTTGGCAACAGTTCAAAAACTATGCCAAGAAATCTCGAAAACTGAATAGACCAACTTTGAACTAACTGAACTTCAAGCAGCGCGCACCT